>Ga0160441_100170_pt1 | contig 71262 bp, 75 predicted proteins | sample HID1971K_E1MG_FD_108260 | JGI IMG/M metagenome (GOLD analysis project Ga0160441, IMG submission 108260) | Enriched millipede-associated microbial communities from UW Madison campus, WI, USA - HID1971K_E1 MG | ecosystem: Host-associated > Arthropoda: Insects > Digestive system > Unclassified ... | reverse complement strand
GGCCAACACGGCCGCCGAGACCGACACCGGCGCTGCGCAGGCCGTGCCCGTGGGCAGCGTCATCACGCTGGCCGAGAGCTTCACCACCGGCAGCGCCGCCAACTACACCAGCGCGCTGAGCTGCACCGGCACCAGCGGCCTGTCGGGCAACACGCTGACGGTGGGCGCGGCCGACACGGCCATCGTCTGTACCTACGCCAACACGCGCAAGACGGCGGCGGTGACCTTGTCCAAGAGCTGGAGCGGCGCCATCGCCGGCGACAAGGTCAACCTGACGGTCAGCGGCAGCGCCGCCGAAGTGACGGGCGCGACCGCCGGCACGTCGACCGCGCCGGCCACCACCACCAACGCCACGGCCACCGCGGCCAGCGGCGCCACGGTGACGCTGGCCGAGGCCTTCACCACCGGCAATGCCGCCAACTACACCACGACGCTGGCCTGTACCAAGGTGTCGGACGGCAGCACGGTGACGGTGAGCGGCAGCGGCCTGAGCCGCACCTTCACCATGCCGTCGGACAGCGCGGTGAATTGCGCCTACACCAACACGCGCAGGACCGCGACGCTGCAACTGGCCAAGGCCTGGAGCGCCGGCAGCACCACGGGCAACGTGGCGAGCATCGGCGCGACCACGGGCGGCGCGAGCAACACCGCCGCGTTCACGGCGACGGCGCCGACGGCGGGCACCAGCGGCACCGCGGTGTCGGTGGCCGCGGGCGACACGCTCACCTTCCCGGCCGAGACGATGACCACGGGCACGCTGGCGAACTACACCACCGTGCTGTCGTGTACCGCCGATGCCGGCGCCACGGCCAACACGCTGAGCGGCACCAACGGCCAGGCCAGCAACACGCTGGTGGTCGGCGCGGGCGACGCGGGCAAGGCCATCGTCTGTACCTACACCAACACGCCGAAGACGGCCACGCTGCAGATCGCCAAGGCCTGGGGTGCGAACAGCATCGCCGGCAACGTGGCGAGCATCGGCGCGAGCACGGGCGGGTCGAGCAACACCACGGCCTTCACCGCGACGGCGCCCACGGGCGCCAACAGCGGCACGGCCGTGACCGTGCAGGCCGGCAACACGATCACGCTGCCGGCCGAGACGATGGCGCCGGGCACGCTCGCCAACTACACCACGGTGCTGGCGTGTACGGCCGGCGGCGGCGCCACGGCCAACGCGCTCAGCGGCACCAACGGGCAGAACAGCAACACGTTGCTGGTCGGCGCGGGCGACGCCGGCAAAGCCATCGTCTGTACCTACACCAACACGCCCAAGACCGTCACCGTGCAGCTGCGCAAGGCCTGGAGCGCGGACAGCACGAACGGCGACGTGGCCAGCATCGGCGCCACCTCGGGCGGCAGCAGCAACACGGCGGCATTTACCGCAACGGCACCCACCGCGGGCAACAGCGGCGCGGCGGTGTCGATGGTCGTCGGCGGCACGCTCACGCTGCCGGCCGAGACGATGACCACGGGCTCGCTCGCGAGCTACAGCACCGTGCTCGCCTGTACCGCCGACGGCGGCGCCACCACCAACCCGCTGAGCGGCACCAACGGCCAGGCGAGCAACACGCTGGCGATTGCCGCGGGTGATGCCGGCAAGGCCATCGTCTGTACCTACACCAACGCGAAGAAGACGGTCACCCTGCAGGTGCGCAAGGCCTGGGGCGCGAACAGCGAAACGGGCAACGTCGCCAGCATCGGCGCGACCACGGGCGGGACCAACAACACGGCCCTGTTCACCGCGACCGCGCCCACGGCCGGCAACAGCGGCGCGGCCGTGGTGGCGGCCGTGGGCAACATCATCACCTTCCCCGCGGAAACGATGCCCACCGGCACGCTGGCCAACTACACGACCGTGCTGTCGTGTACCGCCGACGGCGGCGCAACAGCCAACGCCTTGAGCGGCACCAACGGCCAGGCCAGCAACACGCTGGTGATCGGCGCGGGCGACGCCGGCAAGGCCATCGTCTGCACCTACAGCAACAACCGCCTGCCGACGGTGCAGATCCGCAAGCAGGCGCTGGGCGGCACGGGCACCTTCGCGTTCAGCGGTACCAACGGCTTCGGCTCGGACAGCATCAACGTCTCGGTGTCGGGCTCGACGGTGGTGGGCATCATCAAGACGCTCACCACGGCCAACACGCAGACGGTGCTGACCGAAGTCGCGGCCTCGATGCCCGGCGGCTTCGCGTTCTCGGGCGCGACCTGCACGGGCCTGGCGGGCGGGGCGACGGCGGCGGTCGACCTGGTGGCGGGCACGGTCACGCTGCCCGCGGCCGGGCTGACGAACGGCACGGCGGTGGTCTGTACCTTCACCAACACGCTCGCGGCGATCGTGAGCGGCCGCGTGTTCCTGGACAACGGCGTGGGCGGCGGCACGGCCAACGACGGCATCGTCAACGGCGGCGAGGGCCCGCTGTCGGGCGTGAGCGTGCGGCTGACCAACTGCGGCGCCACCGTGTACGCGAGCGCGCTCACGGACGCGTCGGGTGCCTACAGCCTGAGCGTGCCGGCCGGCGCGGCCACGGGCTCGGCGATGTGCGTGGAAGAGTCCAACCAGGGCACGCGCGTGTCCACGGGCGCCTCGGTGGGCAACGTCGCGCTGCCCTCGGGCTCGGCCGTGGCCGCGGCCGGTGGCACCTACACCTACACGCGCACCGGCACGCCCGACCGCATCGCCTTCAGCTGGAACGGCACGGGCCACGCCAACCTGAACTTCGGCGACGTCGACAACAGCGCCTTCGCGACCGACGGTGCCAAGACCGGCCTGCCGGGCAGCACCGTGACCTACGCCCACACCTTCACGGCCGGCACGGCAGGGCAGGTGCGCTTCAGCGTGGCGAGCGAGACGGCCACGCCGGCCATCACCGGCTGGACGACGAAGGTCTTCGCGGACGTGGGTTGCACCGGCAGCCTGCAGCCCGGCGCGGCGCAGCTGTACCCGCCGAGCGCGGCGGCCACGCCCGTGGCCTTCGCGGGCAAGGTCTGCGTGATCGTGCAGGAGTTCATTCCCGCCACGGCCCCGCTGGCCTCGAACAACAAGGCGACGATTCGCGCCGACTTCACCTACACCAACGCCAGCCCCTCGCTCAGCGGCAGCTTCACGCTGGACGACCTCACGACGGTGTCGGGCGTGGCGCTGGAGCTGAAGAAGGAAGTGCGCAACATCACGCAAAGCGGCACCTTCGGCGTGAACAACCAGGCCAAGTCGGGCGAGACGCTCGAGTACCGCATCACCTACACGAACAACGGCGATGCGCCGATCCGCAGCATGGTCGTGAACGACATGACGCCGGGCTACACCACCTTCGTGAGCGCGACCACCGGCACCACGCCGGCGTCGCTCACGGGCTGCGTCAAGACCACACCGGCGAACGCGCCGCCCGCGGGCGCGGTGGCCTGCACCACCGTTCAACCCGCCGGGGGCACGGGCGCGATCGACTGGCGCTTCACGGGCACGGTCGAGCCGGGCGGCACGGGCTTCGTGCTGTTCCAGGTGAAGGTGGACTGAAGACCTGGCAGGGCCTTCAGGCCCGGCGCTTGAACAGTGCGGACGCGCCGCTGGCCCGCGCCACGTCGTCCGCCGCGGCCAGCAGCTGCGGGCCCAGCGCGAGCATGCGTTCTTCCGTGAGCCGCACCAGCGGCCCCGCGATGGTGATGACGCCGATCACGCCGCCGTGCGCACCGCGCACCGGCGCGGCCATGGCGGTCATCGCGGGGGCGAACACCTCGTTGATCATCGAGAAGCCGCGCTTGCGCGTGGCGCGCAGGAACACGAGCAGCGCCTTCACGGTGGTCGGTGCTTTCGGGCCGAAGTCTTCCGGCTGGCCGAAGCCCTGCTTCGCGACGAGCTGCAGCGCCTGCTCGTCCGTCATGGTCGACAGCCACGCGTGGCCTGCGGAGCTGCATGAGAGGTTCACCGACAGGCCCATGTCCGGGTCGTAGCGCAGCCCGCGCGTGGCGCCTTGCGCCTTCGCGACGAAGGTGAGCTCGTCGCCGTCGACCACCGCCAGCCGCACCAGCTCGCCCGACGCGACTGCGAGTCGGTCGAGCAGCGGCTGTGCCACGTCGACGATGCCGCTGTTGCTCAAGAAGCTCAGGCCCAGCGACACCAGCTTGATGGTCAGCATGTAGTCGCCATGGCTCTGGTCCTGCCGCACATAGCCGTAGCGCACCAGTTCGCTCAGCAGGCGGTGGGTGGCGCTCAACGGCATTTCCAGCTCGGCAGAAAGCGCGGAAAGCGCACGGCCCTCGGGGTGGCCGGAGAGGTGTTCGAGCACCTTGAAGCTGCGTTCGAGTATGGCTGTCATGAGACGACTCTAGCATTTTGCCAAGTGTTTTCACTAGTAGAAAGATTTTCCACTAAATCGATAAGATCGCGCCGCCAGGAGTCGGAGCGCGTGTGAAGCGCCCCGGCATGGACCGCTCAATCGCACGCTGGAGAACAACTTTGAGAACGCTTTACCGCTCGCTGGCCACCGCCGGCCTTGCCCTCGCCCTGGTCGTTCCTGCTGTTGCGCAGGCGCAGCAGGAGCGGGTGATCCGCTTCGGCCACCTGAACAACGCCGACCACCCCGTGAGCTTCGGCGTCAAGCGCTTTGCCGAGCTGCTCTCGGCCAAGAGCGGCGGCAAGATGAAGGTCCAGGAGTTCCCCGCCTCCCAGCTGGGCAACGAGATGCAGCAGCAGTCGGCCCTGCAGGGCGGCGTGCAGCAGATGTCGGCGCCGGCCACCACGTCGCTGGCCGGCATCGTCAAGGAGTTCGGCCTCGTCGACTTCCCCTTCTCGGTGAACAACTTCGCGCAGGCCGATGCGTTGCTCGACGGGCCTCTGGGCCAGGCCCTGATCGCCAAGCTCCCCGAGAAGGGCCTCGTCGCCCTGGGCTACTGGGACCTGGGCTTTCGCAACGTCACCAACAGCAAGCGTCCCATCGCCAAGCCTGAAGACCTCGAGGGCCTGAAGATCCGTGTGATCCCCAACCCCGTGTTCCTGGAGACCTTCAAGGCCTTCAAGGCCAACCCGGTACCGATGCCCTTTGCCGAGCTGTACGGCGCCCTCGAAGCCAAGGCAGTCGATGGCCAGGAGAACCCGTATGCGGTGATCCTGTCGAACAAGTTCTACGAAGTGCAGAAGTTCGTCAGCGCCACCAACCACGTGTACGCCGCCAACATCGTGCTGGTGAGCAAGAAGTTCTGGGACTCGCTCACGCCCGCCGAGCAGAAGATGATGAACGACGCGGCCAACGAGGCGCGCGGCTATCAGCGCCAGGTCAGCCGCGCTGCAGCACAGAAGGCCGTGGGCGACCTGCAGGCCAAGGGCGCGCAGTTCAACGAACTCAGCGCGCCCGAGCAGAAGCGCATGCGCGACATCGCCAAGCCCGTCGTCGACAAGTTCGCCGCCCAGTACGACCCCGCCATCGTCAAGCTCTACAACGACGAGCTCGTGCGCATCCGCAAGTAACGCGCCCCCACGGCGGACGACGAATTCCTTCTTCGTTCCCGCCGGCAATTTCCGTCACTCCCACGTCTGCGCCTGCCGCCACCCGCGGCGCAGCGATACGTGCTGGGCGCGTGCGCCCGTCCGATTCCGCCATTGACCACCAAGAGGAGACTCCGTTGAAACATTCCAGATCCTTTCCCTTCGGACTTGCATCGGCCGCCGCGCTTGCGCTGGCATTGACTGCCTGCGGCGGAGGCGACGGCGGCGGCGGCGCGGCCTTGCCGTTCCTGCCCGTGGCGCCCGCGCCTGCTGCATCGGCACCGCCGCCCGCGCCGACCGACGAAGTGCCGGCCACGCCCACCGAGCCGGTGGCCGAGGTCGACGACAGCTTCGACGAGTACTACAACGTCTGCCGCGGCACCAACCCCAAGTGCTACAACGACTGGGGCGCGTTCGCCACCACGCCCGACCGCGTGCTGATCTACTCGCGCACCGCCGGCCCGCGCCATGCCGTGCTGGGCACGCCGATGGCGGCCGGCCTGAACCCGGCGATGAACACCGACAACGTGATGCAGGCAGGCCTCGTGCGCATGCTGTCGGCCGAGGGCATCACGGTCGACTGGACCGAGGACGTGGCCGTGCTGGGCAGCCGCATCAACAACTACAAGGCGATCATCTTCGCGAGCTCGAACCGCGACACCTTGTGGAACGGCGCGGTGAGCACCAGCCAGGACGCCGCGCGCACCGCACTGCGCAACTACATGCGCCGCGGCGGCGGCTTCGTCGGCCTGCACAACGCCTTCGGCGCCGAATACAACTGGCCCTACTACGAAGGCCTGCTGGGCAACGCGAACTTCTACAACCACGGACCGAACCGCGCGGGCGATGTCGAGATCGTCTCGGACGACCCTTCGACGAAGGACGTGCCCAAGCGCTTCTCCTTCCAGGACGAGTGGTACAACCTGATGCCCTTCCCGACGAAGGTGAAGTTCCTGGCCAAGGTCGACACCTCGACGCTGAAGCCGCTCACCTCCGCGCCGCATCCCGGCCACGCCGACTTCCATCCGGTCGCCTGGTGCCAGTACTACGACGGCGGTCGCGCATGGCTCACGACCCTCGGGCACAACGCGCACTCGTTCACCGCCGACCTGTCGGGCGTGGGCGCCATCGAGTTCCAGAAGCTCGTCGTGCAAGGCGTGAAGTCGGCGATGGGGCTGACACCTTTCTGCACCACCGAGTAACGACGACGACCTCCCGGGGCCGGTGCGGCGCCGTGTGCGCGCCACCGGTCGTTTCGAACACCCCTGTTCCAACGTTCACCGAGTAGAGACATCCATGAAGACAAAATCATTGGTCACGCTGCTGATCTCGTGCGGCGTGCTTGCATCGCCGTTGCTGATCACCGCCTGCGGCGGCTCCAGCGGCGGTGGCGGCACGCCCGTGCTGCCCGTCGTGCCGGCCCCTGCGCTGCCGCCGTCTGCCGGCACACCGCCGCCCGCATCGCCACCGGCCGCCGCCGCACCCGCGGCCGACCTGTCGGACTGCTGCACCGCCGGCGACAAGGACTTTCCGAAGGTCGGCGGCAACCTGGGCAACCAGAACTATTCGAGCCTGCGCAAGATCAACAAGGGCCTGGTCACGCAACTGGGCGGCGCCTGGGTCAACCAGATCGAAGGCGGCATGACCACCGGCAACAACCAGAGCACCACCGTCGTCGTCGACGGCGTGCTCTACATCGAGTCCGCACTGGGCAACGTGGTCGCGGTGGACGGCAAGACCGGTGTCACGAAGTGGAAGTGGACCACGCCCTACGGCAGCATCACCCGCCGCGGCGTGGCCGTCGCCAAGGACCTGGGCCTGGTGTTCACCGTCGCCACCGGCAACCGCCTCGTGGCGCTGCGCACCGACACCGGCGCCGTCGAGTGGATCAAGCAGTACCCGACCAGCAGCACCGATCCCGACTACAAGGGCGCGCTGCAGAAGGTCGCGCTGGTCTACCACGACAAGCGCCTGTACCTGGGCACCAACGATGGCAACCGCGGCGCCGCGTTCTCGGCCGACGCGCTCACCGGCAAGGTGCTGACCACCTTCTGGGGCGTGCCCCGCGCGGGCGAACTCGGCTACGACACCTGGGGCGGTGCACCCGACACGGCACGCACCGGCGCCACGCCGTGGATCCATCCCGCGGTCGATCCCGAGCTGGGCCTGGTGTACTGGACCTTCGGCAACGTGCGCGGCGGCTCGTCGCAGGACGGTTCCTCGCGCCCGGGCCAGAACCTGTTCGCCAATTCCATCGTCGCGCTCGACCTGAAGAGCGGCGAATACAAGTGGCACTTCCAGTCGGTGCACCACGACATCTGGGACATGGACAACGTGATGTCGCCCGTGCTCGCCGATGTGAAGATCGACGGCAAGGACCGCAAGGTCGTCATCTACGGCAGCAAGACGGGCATGTACTACATCCTCGATCGCAAGGACGGCAGCGCGCCGCTGGGCATCGACGAAGTGCCCGTGAAGCAGGACGCCCGCCAGGCCAGCTGGCCCACGCAGCCCCTGCCGCGCCAGGGCGCCTGGACCGAGACCTGCATCGTCGACCAGCCGCTGGGCACGGCCATTCCGGGCGACCCCAACCGCGCGGTGCCCAACTACACCAAGGGCTGCCTGTACGACGCGCACTGGGACGTGCCGATTCTTTCCATCCCGGGCCACGGCGGCGGTGCCAACTGGAACCACCAGTCCTTCAGCCAGCGCACGGGCCTGGTCTACACGGGCATGGGCTACGTGTCGGCGGCGCACTCGCTCAGCGAGTCGAGCAACGGCCTGCGCCCGCCGGGCACCTACATGACCGGGGCGGTCGTGGCGGTCGACCCGAGCACCAACCTCGTCAAGTGGAAGAAGCCGCTGCCGTACTCGGTGGCGCACGGCAACGGTATCCTGAGCACGGCCTCCGACCTGCTGTTCATCGGGCAGCCCGACGGCAACCTGCTGGCGCTCGATGCGCAGGACGGCACCGAGCTGTGGCGCTTCCAGACCGGCGCGGCGATCAGCGCGAGTCCGGTCTCCTACGAGATCGACGGCGAGCAGTACATCGCGGTGTTCTCGGGCGGCACCAGCATTCCGTACGGCGACTCGGCACCGCGCGGCGACCGGCTGTGGACCTTCAAGGTCGGCGGCGCGGTAACCGCGGCCGCTACGCCGACACCGCCCGTGGTGCGCCGGCCCGTGTCGGGCCAGGCGGTGGAGGGCGCGGCACTGCCGACGCCGAACACCGTGTTCCTGGCGCGCGTGCAGACGGCGGCGAACGAGCCGGGTGCGACCGAATCGACGGCCGTCAACGCCATGACGCCGACCTTCATGCGCGTGCCGGTCAACACCGCCGTGACCTTCACCAACCCCGCAGCCAACGCCAACACCCATTGCGCCACGCAGTTCTTCGAAGGGAGGTTCAATTTCAGGCTGACCCCGGGCCAGTCGCAGACCCACACCTTTGACACGCCGGGCGAATACTTTTACAACGACTGCCATAGCCCGCGCCCGACGGGAAAGATCGTCGTCTATTGATATGTCCTCAACCCCAACCACTGAAGGAGCAATGCGATGAAATGGTGCAAGCCTGAGTTCGAAGAAATGCGTTTCGGTTTCGAAATCACGATGTACATCTCCGCTCGCTGAGCGCGCAGACCCACGGCACCGGCCTTGCGCCGGTGCCGTGTTTTTTGTTGGGCCCCCATGAAGATTCTGGTGCTGGGTTCGGGAGCGGGCGGTGGCTTCCCTCAATGGAATTGCAATTGCCGTCTGTGCGCCGGCCAGCGAAGCGGGCAGGTGCGGGCCACGCCCCGCACGCAGAGTTCGATCGCCGTGTCGGCCGATGGCGAACGCTGGATTCTGCTGAATGCCTCCCCCGACCTCGGCGCGCAACTGCGCGCCTCGCCGGCCCTGTGGCCGCGCCACGGACTGCGCCATTCGCCGATCGAGGCGGTGGTGCTGATGGACTCTCAAATCGACCACGTCGCAGGCCTGCTGAGCCTGCGCGAAGGGCAGCGGCTGCAGCTGTACTGCACGCCCGAGGCCCATGACGACCTCAGCGACAGCCTGCCGCTGCTGCGCACGCTCGACAGTTACTGCGGCGTGACCTGGCACCCGTTGTCGCTCGAGGCCGGCGGCGGTGCCTGGCACGACATCGCCGGGCTGCGGCTGCAGGCCGTGCCGGTGCCCGGCAAGGCGCCGCCGTATTCGCCGCGCCGCCAGACCGAGGCGCGCAGCGAGAACGCCGCGGTGCTCATCGAAGACCCCACCACCGGCAAGCGCGTGCTCTACGCGCCGGGCCTGGCGCAGGTCGGCGAGGCCGAGCGCCGCAGCCTCGACGCCTGCGACTGCGTGCTCGTCGACGGCACCTTCTGGACCGAAGACGAGATGGTCGCGGCCGGGCTCGGCAAGAAGCACGCGGCCGACATGGGCCACCTGCCGCAGTGCGACGGGCCGCACGGCCCCGGCATGCTGCAGGCGCTCGACGCCTGCGCAGCGCGGCGCAAGGTGCTCATCCACATCAACAACAGCAACCCCATCCTGGACGAAGACGGGCCACAGCGCGCGCAGCTCGTGCGCCGCGGCATCGAGGTCGCGTTCGACGGCATGGCCCTGGAGATCTGAACACGTGACACAAGAGACACAAGGCCCATGGTCCCCACAGGAGTTCGAAGCGAGGCTGCGCGCCATGGAGTCGCGCTACCACAGCCACCACCCGTTCAATCGCCGGCTCAACGCGGGCGAGCTGCAGCCCTTCCAGGTGCGCGGCTGGGTGGCGAACCGCTTCTACTACCAGTGCCGCATCCCGGTGAAGGACGCCGCCGTTCTGTCCAACTGCGACGACCGCGCCACGCGCCGGCGCTGGGTGGTGCGCATGCTCGACCACGACGGGCACGGCGACCATGAAGGCGCCAACGCGGGCGGCATCGAGATCTGGACCCGCCTGGGCATCGCCACCGGCCTGGCGCGCGAGGTGCTGGAGTCGCACGCGCTCGTCGTGCCCGGCGTGCGCTTCGCGGTCGATGCCTACGTCAACTTCGCGCGCACGGCGCCGTGGCAGGAGGCGGTGATTTCGTCGCTCACCGAGATGTTCGCGCCGCGCATCCACAAGGACCGGCTCGCGGGCTGGCCCACGCACTACCCGTGGATCGAAACCTCGGGCCTGGACTACTTTCGCAGCCGTATTCCGTTGGCCGACCGCGACGTCGAGCACGGCCTCGAGGTGGCGATGCAGTGGTGCACCACGCGCGAGCGGCAGCAGCGCGCGCTGCACATCCTGGGCTTCAAGCTCGACATCCTCTGGGCCATGCTCGACGCGATCGAGAAGGCTTATCCCGACGACCTTCCGAAAGACCAGCAGCCATGACCGCATGGACCGACGATGCCCAGCCGGCGCTCACCTCGATCTACCGCATGCAGTGGGAAGAGGCGCAGCAGTGCCACGTGCTGCTGTTCCCCGAGGGCATGATCAAGCTGAACGGGCCGGCGGCCGAGATCCTCCAGCGCTGCGACGGCAAGACCTCGGTGGCCGCGCTCGTGGCCGACCTGGAGCGCACCTTCGGCGAGAGCGATCTGCATGCCGACGTGCTCGAATTTCTGGAGCAGGCCCGTGGACGCCACTGGATTCGCTGAGCCGCAAGCCCGCGCACCCCGCGCGGTCGCCAAGCCGCCGCTGTGGCTGCTGGCCGAGCTGACCTACCGCTGTCCGCTGCACTGCGCCTTCTGCTCCAACCCGGTCGACTACACGCGCTACCGCGAGGAGCTGGACACGGCCGAATGGATTCGCGTGTTCCGCGAGGCACGCGCGATGGGGGCGGTGCAGCTGGGCTTCTCGGGCGGCGAGCCGCTGCTGCGCGACGACCTGCCCGAGCTGGTCGCGGCGGCGCACGAGCTCGGCTTCTATACCAACCTGATCACCTCGGGCGTGGGCCTCACGCCGCAGCGGGCCGAGACGTTGAAGCGCGCGGGGCTGGACCACATCCAGCTGTCGTTCCAGGATTCGAGCCGCGAGCTCAACGACTTCCTCAGCTCCACGAAGACCTTCGACCTCAAGCAGCGCGTGGCCCGCACCATCAAGGACCTCGGCTACCCGATGGTGCTGAACTGCGTGATGCACCGCTACAACCTGCCGCACGTGGGCCGCATCATCGAGATGGCCGAGGCGATGGAAGCCGACTTTCTCGAACTCGCCAACGTGCAGTACTACGGCTGGGCCTGGCGTAACCGCGAGATGCTGATGCCCTCGCGCGAGATGCTGGCCACGGCCGAGGCGGTGGTGGAAACCCATCGCCCGCGGCTGGACGGCCGCATGAAGATCCTCTGGGTGGTGCCCGACTACGCCGAGGGCAAGCCCAAGCCCTGCATGGCGGGGTGGGGCAGCGTGTTCCTCGTGGTCGCGCCCGACGGCGTGGCGCTGCCGTGCCACAGCGCGCGCATGCTGCCCGGGCTCGACTTTCCCAATGTGCGCGAGCACAGCATCCGCAGCATCTGGCAGGAGAGCCCGGCCTTCGGCGCGTACCGCGGCACGGGCTGGATGAGCAGCACCTGCCAGAGCTGCGGCGAGAAGGAGAAGGACCACGGCGGCTGTCGCTGCCAGGCCTTCCTGCTGACGGGCGACGCGGCGGCCACGGACCCGGTGTGTCCGAAGAGTCCGCGGCATGAAGAGGTGGAGGCGATGGTCAAGGCGGCGGGTGATCCGCGCGACGTTGGCACGCCGATCCGCTTCGTGCCGGGCGCGCGGCGTGCGGGCGACCTCGTCTTTCGCACCGACGCGAACGCGTTGGGTTGAGAGCACGCCCCGATGACGATCACCCATCGCCTGCCTCTGGACGGCGGGCATGTGATGCACGTCGAGGAGCACGGCAATCCGGCGGGCCTGCCGGTGGTGGTGCTGCATGGCGGGCCGGGCTCGGGCAGTTCGCCGCTGCTGCGCCGGCATCTGGACCCGGCGCACTACCGCATCGTCTGCCCCGATCAGCGCGGCTCGGGCCTGAGCACACCCACCGGATCGATCACGCACAACACGCTCGCCGATCTGCTGGCCGACCTGCGTCTGCTGCGCGCGCACCTGCGCATCGATCGATGGCTGGTGGTGGGCGGCTCGTGGGGCGCCACGCTGGCGCTGATGCATGCGCTCGACGCACCGGAGGCCGTCGCGGGCCTGCTGCTGCGCAACGTGTTCCTCGCGCGCCCGAGCGACATCCACGCGCTCTTCGCCGGGGCCCTGCAGCACGACGACCCCGCATGGCGCGCACTGTGGGACGAGGCCGGGCGCCGGCAATGCCCGGTGACGGTGCCGATCGCCGAGGTCTTCGCGCACGGCACCTGGGCGCGGCAGTGCGAGCTGACGCGCCACTGGTTCGACTGGGAACAGCGCCTCGCCACCGGAAGCACAGCGTCGCCGATCGACGAAGCGATGCTGCCGCGGCTCGTGGCGCGCTACCGCGTGCAGAGCCATTACTTGCGGCATTGCTGCTGGCTCGATGCGCCCACGCTGCTGCAGCGCTGCGCCGCATTGCCTGCTGTTCCCACATTGATCGTGCATGGCACACAGGACGCGCTGTGCCCGCCCGAGGGCGCACAGGCACTGGCGCAGGTGTTGGGTGCGCCGCTGCAGTGGGCGCAGGGCGCGGGCCACGACCCGACGCACCCCGCCATCGCCGTAGCCATGCAGCAGGCCTTGCGCGACTACGCGGCCACGCAGGCCTTCGGTGTCAGCGCAGCCGCTCCTTGAGCGGATCGCCGATCAATGTCACCTTGCCGTCCTTGCGGTGCGACCACAGCCGGTCGTTGCCATGGCCGTCGTCGGCCACGAAGAGCACCGCGTCGCCGAGTGCGCGAAAGCCCAACGGCATCGCGTGACGTTCGCCCGCGGCGAGGTCGGCCACGGCGCGCGTGCCGGCCGGCGTGCCGTCGCTGGTCCATGGCTCGACGCCCCGGCCACCGCCGCCGTTCGCCGCGAACCACAGGCGCGCCCCGATGACGGCGAAGCGTGCCGGTGAGCCGTTCTCCGCGCCTGGCGCGATGTCCTTCATCCGCACCGTGCCCGCCGCCGTGCCGTCGCTGCGCCACAGTTCCGCGCCCGAGGCGCCGTCGGTCGCGGCGAAGTAGAGCTTGCCGCCCATCACGGCGATCGCGCTCGACATGGAGCCGCTCGGGCCGGGCCTGATGTCCTTCACCAGCGCCGTGCCCTTCGCGGTGCCGTCGGTCTTCCACAGCTCGATGCCGTGCACGCCGTCGTCGGCCGAGAAGTACAGCGTGCGGCCCAGCACCGCCAGGTGCGTCGGTCGCGAAGGCGCGGCGCCGGGGCGCAGGTCCTTCACCAGCTGCGTGCCGTGTTCGGTGCCGTCGCTCTTCCATAGTTCGGCGCCGTGTTCGCCGTCGTGCGCGGTGAAGTAAATGTCGTTGCCCACGGCCGTGAGGTTCTGGATGCCCGCATCCTCGATGCCCGGGCGGATGTCCTTCACGAGGCGCGTGTGCTCGGGCGTGCCGTCGGTAACCCAGAGTTCGTGGCCGTGCGTGCGCGTGGTCGCGGTGAAGAACAGGCGCGAGCCGGCCACGGTGAGCTGGCGGGTGAGGGCGCGCGGCCCGGCATCGACGGCGGACACGCGCGTGGTGCTCTTCGCATCGCCCGTGGTCTTCCACACCTGGAAGCCGGTCTGGCCGTCGTCGGCCACGAAGTAGAGCGCGTCGCGGAACACGGTCAGCTCATTGGGCATCGCGCCTTCCTCGCCGGGGCGCAGGTCGATCACCTGCGTCGTGCCGGCGGCGGTGCCGTCGGTGCGCCACAGTTCAAGCCCGCTCGCGCCGTCGGTGGCGGTGGTGTAGACGTGGCCCTTGAACGCGACCTGACCGGCGGGGAACGACCCCCGGAAGCCCGGCCGGATGTCCTTCAGCAAGGAGGTGCCGGCGTTGCTGCCGTCGGTGACCCACAGCTCCTGGCCGGTCGCGACGTGGAAGGCGCTGAACACCATCTTGCCGCTGCCCAGCGGCGCGAGGCCCGAGGGCGCGATGAAGGCCAGCCGCTGGCGCTGCTCGGGCAGCACCTCGCGCTCGGGGTCTTGTGCGGCCGCGGGCAAAGCCGCGAGCAGGGCGAGCGCGGCGAGACAGATCGCGCGCATCGGCTCAGCCCCCGAACCACCGCGCCGGCACGATCACCAGCTGCGGGAACGCCACCATCACGAACAGGATCGCGAACTCGGCCAGCATGAACGGCACCACGCCGCGCGTGACGTCGTCCATCGAGATCTTGCCGACGCCGGCCACCACGTTGAGCACCGTGCCCACCGGCGGCGTGACGAGACCGATCGAGTTGTTGATGATGAACAGCACGCCGAAGTACACGGGGTCGATGCCGGCCGCCTTCACCACGGGCATGAGCACCGGCGTGAGGATGAGGATGGTGGGCGTCATGTCCATCGCCGTACCCACCACCATCACGAGCACCATGATCGCGATCATGAGCAGCATCTGGTTGCCCATGAACGGCTGCAGCATGCCCACGATCTTCGAGGGCAGGTCGGCCACCGTGATGAGCCAGGCGCTCACCATCGCCGCGGCGATCAGGAACATCACGATGGCGCTGGTCTTGGCCGCGCTCACGAAGATGGCGTACAGGTCCTTCCAGGTGATCTCGCGGTACACCACCGTCGACACGAAGAGCGCATACACGGCGGCCACCACCGCGGCCTCGGTGGGCGTGAACACGCCCATGCGCAGGCCCACGAGGATGATCACCGGCAGCATCAGCGCCCACAGCGCGTTGCGGAAGGCGGCGGCGATCTCGGCGGACGACTTGCGCGGCGGCGGCACGATCTTTTCGCGCCGCACCAGCCAGGCCCAGGTGATCCACAGCGCGCCGCCGATCAGCAGCCCGGGCACGATGGCCGCGAGAAACAGCTTGGAGATCGACACGTTGGCCGCCACGCCGAAGATCACCAGGCCGATGCTCGGCGGGATCACGGGGCCGATCACGCCGGTGGCCGCAATGAGGCCGGCCGCGCGCGGCTTGTCGTGGCCCGCGCGCACCATCATCGGCAGCAGCAGCGCGGTGAGCGCGGCGGCGTCGGCCACGGCCGAGCCCGAGAGCGCCGACAGCAGGCAGCCGGCCATGATGGTCACGTAGCCCAGGCCGCCTTTCACGTGGCCGACCAGCGCGAGCGCGAAGTCGACGATGCGCTTGGACAGACCGCCCACGTTCATGATCTCGCCCGCGAGCATGAAGAAGGGCACGGCCAGCAGCGGAAAGCTGTCGGCGCCGCCGATCACGTTCTGCGTGAGGATCTGCGCGTCGAACAGGTCAAGGTGCCACATCAGCGCGACACCGCTGGCCAGCAACGAGAAGGCGATGGGAATGCCCATCGCCATGGCAAGCAACAGCGAACCGACAAAAACTACGATGGTCATGGCCGTGCTCCCGGTTCCTTGGCGTCTTGCGAACCCAGGATCTGCTGCAGCTGCACCGCTTCTTCCGACTCCTGCACCATCACCAGTTCATGGTCGGCGATGCGGCCCGTGAGCAGGCGCAGCAGGTCGAGCGCCAGGATGAGCCCGGCCAGCACCGAGAACACGATGCCCGCGGCGTAGACGATGGCCATCGACGCGCCGGTAACGGGCGCCGTCACGTCCCAGTTGATGCGCGCCTGCGCGATGCTGCCCTGCAGCAGCAGCCAGACGATGTAGAGCATCACCGCATGGCCGACGGCCAGGCAGATCTTCTTGCCGATGGGGGGCAGCTTCTGCACCACCATGTCGACACCCAGGTGGCCGTGCTCTTTCAGTGCCACCACGGCGCCCAGGAAGGTCATCCAGATGAAGAGCCAGCGCGAGATTTCCTCGGACACCGTGATGCCCGAGTTGAAGCCGTAGCGCAGCACCACGTTGCCGAACACGAGCACGACCATGACCGCGAGCGCGGCCGCGATCAGCGCCTCGATGCCGGTGCAGCACCGGTCGAGCCAGCGGTTCATGCGGCGGCCTGCGCCTGAACTTGAGCCTGCGCCTGGCGCTGCATGTCGACCAGCGCGCGCAGCGCAGCCAGGTACGACAGCGGGCCCAGGCCCTGGACCGTGCCCTTCACCGCCGGCGAGATGATCGAATGCGCGCGCCATGCTTCGCGCGCGGCGATGTTGGACATGTGGACCTCGATGGTCGGGAACGGCATGGCCTTGATCGCGTCGTGCAGCGGCACGCCGTGCTGCGTGAGGCCGGCGGGGTTCACCAGCGCGCCCTGCGCATCGTCGATGTGGGTGTGCAGGAAGTCGATCAGGTCGCCTTCGTGGTTCGACTGGATGGTTTCGAGCGTCACGCCGAGTTCGACGGCGAGCGCCTGCAGCTGCGCGTTGATTTCGGCGAGCGTGGTCTTGCCGTAGATGTGCGGTTCGCGGCGACCGAACAGGTTGAGGTTGGGGCCGTGGAGAACGAGGATCTTCATGGGGAGCTTCGGTGAGGGACGGGCTGGCTTGCTGACTTACTTGCGGATGCGTGCGAGCTCGTCGTTGTAGAGCTTGACGATGGCGGGGTCGTACTGGGCGGCGAACTTGTCGACGACGGGCTTGGCGATGTCTCGCATGCGCTTCTGTTCAGCTGGTGAGAGTTCGTTGAACTGCGCGCCCTTGGCCTGCAGGTCGCCCACGGCCTTCTGCGCGGCAGCGCGGCTCACTTGCCGCTGATAGCCGCGTGCCTCGTTGGCCGCGTCGTTCATCATCTTCTGCTCGGCCGGCGTGAGCGAGTCCCAGAACTTCTTGCTCACCAGCACGATGTTGGCGGCGTACACATGGTTGGTGGCGCTGACGAACTTCTGCACTTCGTAGAACTTGTTCGACAGGATCACCGCATAGGGGTTCTCCTGGCCATCGACAGCCTTGGCTTCGAGGGCGCCGTACAGCTCGGCAAAGGGCATCGGCACCGGGTTGGCCTTGAAGGCCTTGAAGGTTTCGAGGAACACGGGGTTGGGGATCACTCGGATCTTCAGGCCCTCGAGGTCTTCGGGCTTGGTGATCGGGCGCTTGCTGTTCGTCACGTTGCGAAAGCCCAGGTCCCAGTAGCCCAGGGCGACAAGGCCCTTCTCGGGGAGCTTGGCGATCAGAGCCTGACCCAACGGGCCGTCGAGCAGTGCATCGGCCTGGGCGAAGTTGTTCACCGAGAAGGGGAAGTCGACGAGGCCGAACTCCTTGACGATGCCGGCCAGCGACGTGGTGGCCGGCGCCGACATCTGCTGCACGCCGCCTTGCAGCGCCGACTGCTGCTGCATCTCGTTGCCCAGCTGGGAGGCGGGGAACTCCTGGACCTTCATCTTGCCGCCGCTCTTGGCCGAGAGCAGTTCGGCAAAGCGCTTGACGCCGAAGCTCACGGGATGGTCGGCGTTGTTCAGGTGGCCGAAGCGGATCACGCGCTCCTGCTGCGCCCACGACGGGGCGGTGAGACCGGCGCACAGGCCGGCCACGGCAAGCATACGAAGAAGTTTCACGAAGGGTCCTCAGGCGGGAAGGAAGGAAGAGGGAAGGAAAAAATGCCGGACGGAGGCGATCGTATTTTTGTTGGAAAGAATTTCCATAATGGAAATCCCTTCCCCGAGTTCTGCTACGCTGGCGGACCCTGAGTGGCGGGCCGCATCGCCCGCGTTGACGAGACGACATCTGGAGGACGAAATGAGCGGAATACTGGAACGCAGCTTCAAGGTGCTGGAACATCTGGCGGAGCATCCCGAGGGGTGCGCGCTGTCGGCGTTGGCCAGCGAATTGCAGATTCCATTGAGTGCATCGCACCGATTGCTCGCGGAGCTCATCCGCTGCGGCTACGTGCGGCAGGAGGCGCGCGACGGCCACTACGTGCTGACCATCAAGCTGGTCTCGATCAGCCTGTCGTTCCTCAGCCGCTCGGGCATCGTCGACATCGCGCAGCCGCTGCTCGACCAGCTGGCCTCGACCTCGGGCGAGCTCGTGCGCCTGGCGGTGGTCGACGGCGAAGACCTGACTTTCGTCGCGAAGGCCCAAGGCGCCACGCATGGCCTGCGCTACGACCCCGACATGGGCTTGTCGGTGGCGCTCTCGTGCAGCGCCGCCGGGCACGCGTGGCTGTCCACCATGGGCGAGGACGACGCGATGGCGCTCGTCGCCAAGAAGGGGCTGGGCAAGCCCGAGGACTACGGCCCCAAGGCCCCCACGTCGCTCAAGGCCGTGATGGCTTTCGTGAAGGCGGCGCGCCAGCGCGGCTTCAGCATGATCAACGAGGTGTTCGCCCCCGCGATGACCGCCATGGCCGCGCCCGTGTTCGGCGCCGACGGCACGGCGATCGGGGTCGTCACCATCGCGGGCCCGTCGGTGCGGCTCACGCCGCAGCGCATGGAAGCGCTGGGACCGGCGCTGTGCCAGGCCGCCGAAGAGGTGGCGCGCGCCAGCGGGGCCTCGGCGTTGTTCAAGAAGAGGGCGTAGGCCCTGCCGGTTTCACCACCCCCAAAAAGAGAAGGAGACATCACCATGAAGACGAAGCATTCGAAGCGCACCCTGCTGCTGGCCGCCATGGCGGCGGCCCTCGCGTTCGCCGCCCCAGGTGCGTTCGCGCAGCTCAAGGAGCGCACCATCAAGTTCGCGTTCCAGAACCAGGCCGGCCATCCGCAGGCGCAGGGCGCGCAGAAGTTCGCCGACCTCGTGGCCGCGAAGTCGGGCGGCAAGATCACCGTGAAGCTGTTCCCGGGCGGCACGCTCGGCGGCGACCTGCAGACGGTGTCGGCGCTGCAGGGCGGCACCGTGGAGATGACCGTGCTCAACGCCGGCATCCTGTCGGCGCAGGTGAAGGAGTTCGCGGCCTACGACTTCCCGTTCCTCTTCAACAGCGGCAAGGAAGCCGACGTCGTCACCGACGGCCCCTTCGGCCAGAAGCTGATGGCCAAGCTGGAGGACAAGGCGCTGCACGGCCTGGGCTACTGGGACCTGGGCTTTCGCAACCTGACGAACAGCAAGCGCCCGATCGTCAAGGCCGACGACATCGCGGGGTTGAAGATCCGCGTGATCCAGTCGCCGATCTACATCGACATGTTCAGCGCGCTGGGCGCCAACGCCACGCCGCTGCCGTTCCCCGAGCTGTACCCCGCGCTCGACCAGAAGGCGGTCGACGGCCAGGAGAACCCGAACACGACCATCCTGTCGTCCAAGTTCGCGGAAGTGCAGAAGTACATCACCCAGACCCGCCACATCTACAACCCGCAGGCGCTGCTGATCAGCCGCAAGACCTGGGACGGCATGAGTGCCGACGAAAAGAAGATCGTCAACGAGGCCGCCGCGGAGGCGACCACGTTCCAGCGCCAGGCCTCGCGCGGCGCCGCCGACAGCGCGCTCGACGCGCTCAAGAAGGCCGGCATGACGGTTTCGGAGCTGCCACCCGAAGAGATGGCGAAGCTGCGCGCCAAGGTGAAGCCGGTGATCGACAAGTACACGGCCTCGGTCGGCGAGGCCACCGTCAAGGAACTGATGGCGGAGATCGAGAAGGCGCGCAAGTAGCAGGCGGGCGTGCCGTTGATCCGGGGCGCCTTGCCTTCATCGTCCCCGGTTCCCGGTCAGAGCTCGCGGTAGTCCCGGATGCGCGCGCGTGCGAGCTGCTGCGCCGCTGCAATGGCGGCCGGATCGGCCGCGGCCGCATCGGGCAACCAGTGGAAGGCGTCCGGGCCGTGGCACAGCAGCAGGCCGTCCTTGAAGCGGCGGGCCTTGGTGTAGGCCTCCCAGCCGTGGCGCACCTCGCTGTGGCGGCCCCGTGCGTGGGAGCCGTTCTCCGACAGCGAGAAGTCGATCTCGTCGTTGTAGAAGGGGCTCTGCCTGAAGCGGTGGAGGGCCAGCCGGGCGATGGCCGGCGCGCTCAGAAGCAGCGCGATGCCGACCGCGAAAACGACCGCCAGGACGGGAAACCCTTCGTAGACGCACACGGCCAGGGCCAGGGCGAACAGGAGCGCCAACGGCCACTTGAACCGGACCCACCAGACCTGCTGCAGGTTGCGCAGGAAGCCGGTGAGCACATGCGCCTGCGAGAACTGGAAGCGGTAGCTGATCTGCATCTTTGAATTCCGAGACGGGCCGTGCGGGAGGGCGCGCGGGGCGGGATTCTGACCGCTTTTCCGGGCGCCGGTGCGCTCCGGCGATGTTCCAAGTTGGGGCCTTGCCACGCTACGCGCCCCAAACAACGCACCTTGTTAGGGCTTTGCGCCTCAATCTGGTTCTCCAATCCGGCAAAATGCAGGATTCGCATAAGGTTATGCACCGTTTTGGAAAACAGAGGATTGATTGGAATGAAGCACGCATCCGTCGGGGGGTTCCTCGCACACGTCGCACAACGCAACCCCGGACAGCCCGAGTACCTGCAGGCCGTGACCGAAGTGATGGAGAGCCTGTGGCCCTACATCGAGAAGCACCCCAAGTACACGAGCCACAGCCTGCTGGAGCGGCTGGTGGAGCCCGAGCGCGTGATCATGTTCCGCGTGTCCTGGGTGGACGACCACGGCGAGGTGCAGGTCAACCGCGGTTTCCGCATCCAGCACAGCCTGGCCATCGGCCCCTACAAGGGCGGCATGCGCTTCCACCCCTCGGTGAACCTGTCGATCCTCAAGTTCCTGGCCTTTGAGCAGACCTTCAAGAACGCGCTGACCACGCTGCCCATGGGCGGCGGCAAGGGCGGCGCCGACTTCGACCCCAAGGGCAAGAGCCAGGGCGAGGTGATGCGCTTCTGCCAGGCCCTGGTGACCGAGCTGTTCCGCCACGTGGGCTCCGACACCGACGTGCCGGCCGGCGACGTGGGCGTGGGCGGGCGCGAGGTCGGCTTCATGGCCGGCATGGTCAAGAAGCTCACCAACCGCGCCGACTGCGTGTTCACCGGCAAGGGCCTGAGCTTCGGCGGCTCGCTCATCCGCCCCGAGGCCACCGGCTACGGCAACGTCTACTTCGCGCAGGAAATGCTCAAGCGCAAGGGCCGCAGCTTCGACGGCCTGCGCGTGAGCGTCTCGGGCGCGGGCAACGTGGCGCAGTACACCATCGAGAAGGCCATGGCGCTGGGCGCCAAGGTGATCACGGTGTCCGACTCGAGCGGCACCGTGGTCGACGAGGAAGGCTTCACGCCCGAGAAGCTGGCCGTGCTGATGGACGTGAAGAACCACCTGTACGGCCGCGTGAGCGACTACGCCGAGCGCACCGGCACCCGCTTCGTGGCCGGCGCCACGCCGTGGCACGTGCCGGTCGACGTGGCGCTGCCCAGCGCCACGCAGAACGAGCTCAACGAGGAAGACGCGCGCACGCTGGTGAAGAACGGCGTGGTGTGCGTGGCCGAAGGCGCCAACATGCCCTCGACCATGGAAGCCGTGAAGGTGCTCGAGGGCCACGGCGTGCTGTACGCGCCGGGCAAGGCCAGCAATGCGGGCGGCGTGGCCACGTCGGGCCTGGAGATGAGCCAGAACGCGGCCCGGCTGTCATGGACGCGCGACGAGGTCGATGCACGCCTGTTGCAGATCATGCAGGGCATCCACGAGTCGTGCCTGCACTACGGTTCGCGCGCCGACGGCAGCGTGAGCTACGTGGATGGCGCGAACATCGCCGGCTTCGTGCGCGTGGCCGATGCGATGCTGGCGCAGGGCGTGGTCTGACGATTCGGAATCGTCAGAGTTCGATGAACGAAGAGGTCGCCTTGTTCAGGGCCAGGCGGCCCTTCGCGGTGATCGATTCCACCTGGGCCAGCTGATGGATCGCGCGCTCGTCGGGCGCGTGCTCCGACGGCGGAATGAAGGCAGTCACGAGGTCGGCGGCACGCAGCACGCGCAGCCTGTCGATGTCTGCGGGCGTGTGGAGGACGTATGGCAATTTCTGCTCGGCGAGGGTCCGAAGAAATTCCATGGACATGGGTCGTCTCCTTGTGTTGAGGGGAGGGCGGTCCGGACATTGTGCGCACAAACAATTAGCGCTGTCTAAACCCTGCGCCGCGCATGCCTTTCGAGGCGTGTACCGAAGTTTCCAGTTCTTTCTGCGGGCGCGAGGGACGTGCCACTTTGTTTCTGGTCGTAGCCATGCTTTCGGCCAGCGTGGCGGGGTCCATGCATTCGCCATCGGCCCAGGTCTGGCGCAAGGTGGTGCGCAGGTCGGTCAGGTCGCGCCGCTGCGCGCGCAGGCCGGCCATGAGCTGGTCGATTTCGCGCACGCGGCCGTCGAGCCGCTCAAGCAGGTCGTCGGCCGAAAAGACCTCGCAGCCCGCGAAGGCGCTGCGCAGGCTGTCCAGCGAGAAGCCGAGGTTCTGCGCGATCTGGATCAGCTGCAGCCGTTTGAGCGCGGCCTCGGTGTAGACGCGGTACCCATTGGCGCCGCGCTCGGGCGCGGGCAGCAGGCCGCTTTGCTCATAGAAGCGGATGGCCGAGGGCGCCATGCCGGTCTTGTCTGCCAGTTCACCGATCTTCATATCGCTTGACCTTCAAGTTGGCTTGAATCTTAGCATCGGGCTTTTCCACTCCACCACCCGGTCCTCATCGTGAACTCCTCGCCGCTTTTCCTGCCGCTGACCCTGCCCAACGGGAGCGTCCTGCCCAACCGCTTGGCCAAGGCCGCCATGGAGGAAAACATGGCCGACGCCGGGCAACTGCCGGGCGCGGCGCTGCACGACCTGTACCGCGTCTGGGCGCAGGGCGGGGCGGGCCTGATCCTCACGGGCAACGTGATGATCGACGGCCGCGCGCTCACCGGCCCGGGCGGCGTCGTGCTCGAAGCCGACACGCCGCTCGAGCGCTTCAGCGAATGGGCCGCGGCCGCGCGCAGCGGCGGCGCGCAGGTGTGGATGCAGATCAACCATCCGGGCCGGCAGGTGCAGATCAGCATGGGCGGCACGGCCTGGGCGCCGTCGTCGGTGGCGCTCGATCTGGGCAAGCACAGCAAGCTTTTCGTGCAACCCAAGGCGATGAGCGAGGCGGAGATCGCCGAGACCGTCGACCGCTTCGCCGCCACGGCGCAGGCGGCCGAGCGCGCGGGCTTCACCGGCGTGCAGGTGCATGCGGCGCACGGCTACCTGCTCTCGCAGTTCCTGTCGCCGCTGACCAACCAGCGCACCGATGCCTGGGGCGGCAGTCTGGAGAACCGCGCGCGCTTTCTGCTCGACGTGGTGCGTGCCGTGCGGGCCCGCGTGGCGCCTGGCTTCGCCGTGGCCGTGAAGCTCAACTCCGCCGACTTCCAGCGCGGCGGCTTCTCGGAGAACGATGCGAAGCAGGTCATCCGCTGGCTCAACGACGAGGCCGTGGACCTGGTCGAACTGTCGGGCGGCAGCTACGAGAGCCCGGCGATGCAGGGCCGCACCGCCGACGGCCGCACGCTGGCGCGCGAGGCCTACTTCCTGGAGTTCGCCCGGGAGCTAGCCGCCGAGGCGCGCATGCCGGTCATGACCACGGGCGGCATCGTGCGCCGCGCCGTCGCCGAACGGGTGCTGGGGGAGGGCGTCGCGGTGGTGGGCATGGCCACCGCATTGGCCGTGGCGCCCGACCTGCCCGCACGCTGGCGCGCGGGCGAAGACGCGGCGGCGCAGAGCCCGCAGGTCGACTGGAAGGACCAGGTCATGGCCGCGCTGGCGCGCATGGCGCTGGTGAAGCGCCGGCTGCGCACGCTGCGTCCGGGCCGCAACAGCGCGCCCGCGCACTCGCCGTTCCTGACCCTGGTGCTCGACCAGCTGCGCACGAAGCGGCTGACGAAGCGCTACCGGCGCTGGCTGGACGCGCGCGCGGCGTGAACCGCCGCTATCGATTGGCCGGTTGAATCGGCCAGGCGGTGGTGTCGGGCCGCAGCAGGTGCCAGACCACGGGCTCGATGCCTTCGAAGGTGGCGCGGTAGCGGTCGGACAGCCGGTTCTCGTCGGTCACGTCGCGGATCACGATGCCGTCGATGCGCTGCGGATGTGCGCGGAACACCTGCGCATAGATCTCGGGATCGGCCTCGCCCGAATCGCCCACGAGCAGGAAGCGGCGCTGCGGAAATTCGGCCAGCAGCCGCTCGATCACGCCGAGCTTGTGCGCGCGCGAGTCTTCGGCGCTGGGGATCAGCGTGCGCCATGTCGTGCTCTCGCGCAGGTGCATGCTGCCGGCGGGAAAGTCGGCGTCGCGAATGAAATCGGTGAGCGCGGGGTACAGCTGGATCGGGCTGCCCGAGAGGTAGTGAAAGCGCGTGCCGGGCGCCTGCGCCAGCGCGCGGTAGTGCGCCGCCATACCCGGCGCGGCCTCGAAGCGGCGCGCGAAGGTGTTCAGCAGCATCTCGCGCCGGTCGCGCACCTGCGTGCGCTTGATGGTGTCGTCGATGTCCGAGATGACCGAGACGCCCTGCGCCGGCACGATCTGCGCACGGCCGCGAAAGCGCGGCAGCAGCTCGCCCGGGCCGGTCACGCCATGGAAGGGCAGCCACTCCTGCGACGCCGGGATGTGCGAGGCCTCGACGACCGCGCGCAGGTTGCTGCGGCCGTCGGCGCCCGTGGGCGGCATCGTGAGGCGCGTGGCCGAGCCGTCGAAGACGACGTCGATCACCTTGTCTTCTTCCGACTCGGCATGGAACAGCGCGGTGCGCTGGCTGAAGCGCAGCCGCGCGGCCGGCGTGAGCTTCTTCAGGTTCATGCCGAGGTAGCGCGCAAGCGCGGCGTCCAGGCCCCAGCGATGCTCGCGCTCGAACACCCAGGCATGCACGTCGACCTCGAGCCGGCCATCGGCCGTGGGGCGCGCGGTGCCGGGCATGAACAGCGCCTCTTCGTCCGACTCCAGCGGCCCGGCAGCATGCAGGGCCTGCAGCGGCGCGAGGCCGGCGAGCAGGGCGGCACCGGCCAGCACGGTGCGACGCGACAGTTGTGGCGAGGTACCGGGCGCGCGGTGCTTGATCGTCATGCCGCGATGCGTTCGTAGGTCACGAAGCTAAAGGGCAGGCCGTCCTTGGCCGAGACGTGCGACTCGCGCTGCGTCTCGCGCCATATGGCGGCGTCGAGCACGGGGGCGTGCGCATCGCCTTCGTAGTCGCGTGCGATCTCGGTGACCACGGCGCGCTGGGCCAGCGGCTCGGCTTCGGCGTAGATCTGTGCGCCGCCGATGACCCAGACTTCGGGCGAGTCCGCCAGCGTGCACAGCGACAGCGCATCGGGCAGGCTGCCGACCGCTTGCGCGCCTTCGGCCTGCCAATCGGTTTGCCTGGTGACCACGATGTTCCGGCGGCCCGGCAGCGGACGAAAGCGCGGGGGCAGCGAATCCCAGGTCTTGCGGCCCATCACCACGGGCGCGCCCGCGGTCTGCTGCTTGAAGTGCGCCATGTCCTCGGGCAGGTGCCAGGGGATGGTGTTGTTCACGCCGATCACGCCGTTGGCGGCGCGCGCGAAGATCAGGTTGATGCGGGGCGTGGCGGCACTCATGGCACTCACACCGCCACCGGCGCCTTGATCGGATCGCCGTGCTTGTAGTCCAGCACTTCGAAGTCTTCGTACTGGTAGTCGAAGATCGAATCGGGCTTGCGCTTGATGTTCAGCGTGGGGTAGGGGAAGGGCGTGCGGCTGAGCTGCAGCTTCACCTGTTCGGCGTGGTTGCTGTAGATGTGGCAGTCGCCGCCGGTCCAGATGAAGTCGCCCACGTCGAGGTCGCACTGCTGCGCCACCATGTGCGTGAGCAGCGCGTAGCTGGCGATGTTGAAGGGCACGCCCAGGAAGATGTCGGCGCTGCGCTGGTAGAGCTGGCAGCTGAGCTTGCCGCGTTCGCCCTCGGCCTGCGGCGGTGCCACGTAGAACTGGAAGAAGGCGTGGCACGGCATGAGCGCCATCTTCGACAGCTCGGCCACGTTCCAGGCGCTCACGATGATCCGGCGCGAGTCGGGGTTGCTCTTCAGCGTCTTGATGACGTCGGAGATCTGGTCGATGTGGCCACCGTCGGGCGTGGGCCAACTGCGCCACTGCACGCCGTACACCGGGCCCAGGTCGCCGTCTTCGCGCGCCCATTCGTCCCAGATGGTGACGCCGCGTTCCTTGAGCCAGTTGTTGTTGCTGGAGCCGGTCAGGAACCACAGCAGTTCCTGAATGATGGACTTCAGGTGCACCTTCTTCGTGGTCACCAGCGGAAAGCCCTCGTTCAGGTCGAAGCGCATCTGGTGGCCGAACACGCTCTTGGTGCCCGTGCCCGTGCGGTCGCTCTTGAACACGCCGTGCGTGTCGACGTGGCGCATGAAATCTTCGTACTGGGAGCGGACGGGGCGGGCAGGGAGGGTCATGTTGGGAATTTTACGGGGCGGCGCTAGCATCGGCCGATGACCGGCCATGACCACTCCCACGACCATTCCCACGACCACAGCGAACTCGGCGAGATGGACCTGCGCGTGCGCGCCCTCGAAAGCGTGCTCACGCAAAAAGGCTACATCGACCCCGCCGCACTCGACGCGCTGATCGACACCTACCAGACCCGCATCGGCCCGCGCAACGGCGCACGGGTGGTGGCGCGGGCCTGGGTCGACCAGATGTTCCATGACTGGCTGATGGCCGACGCCACGGCGGCCATCGCCTCGCTGGGCTACACCGGCCGCCAGGGCGAACACATGGTCGCGGTGGCCAACACCGACGAGCAGCACCACATGGTCGTCTGCACCCTGTGCAGCTGCTACCCCTGGCCCGTGCTCGGCCTGCCGCCCACCTGGTACAAGAGCGCGCCCTACCGTTCGCGCGCCGTGAAAGACCCGCGCGGCGTGCTGGCCGATTTCGGCACCACCTTGCCCGAGACCACGCGCATCCGCGTCTGGGACTCGACCGCCGAGGTGCGCTACCTCGTGATCCCGCAGCGCCCGGCCGGCACCGAGGGCTGGAGCGAAGACGAACTCGCCGCGCTGGTCTCGCGCGACTCGATGATCGGCACGCGCGTGGTCGAGGCGCCGTCGGCAAGGAGCACGACATGACCTACACGACGCATGCCGACCTCGGCGGACAACCCGGCTTCGGCCCCGTCACGCCCGAACCCGAGGGCGAGCTGTTCCACGGCGCCTGGGAGCCGCGCGCGCTGGCGCTCACGCTGGCCATGGGCGCGACCGGCTCCTGGAACATCGACACCAGCCGCGCCGCGCGCGAGACGCTGCCCGACTACCGCGACCTGAGCTACTACCAGATCTGGCTCGGCGCGCTGGAGCAGCTGATGCTGCAGCGCGGGCAGGTCTTCGCGGACGAGATCGCGTCCGGGCAGATGCACCATCCGGCCGCGCCGGTCGCCCGCGTGCTGCAGGCCGCGAACGTGCCCGCCGTGCTCGCCAAGGGCTCGGGCACCGAGCGCCCCGCATCGGCGCCCGCGCGCTTTGCGGTCGGCCAGGCCGTGCGCATGCACCTCGGGCGCGTCGACCACCACACGCGCCTGCCGGCCTATGTGCAGGGCAAGCGCGGCACGATCGAACACATCCACGGCGCGCACGTGTTCGCCGATGCGAATGCGCAGGGCCTGGGCGAGCAGCCGCAATGGCTCTACACCGTGGTCTTCGACGAGGCCGAGCTGTGGGGCGACGCCGCGCCGCGCCAGAACCTGGCCGTGTCGGTCGATGCGTGGGAAAGCTACCTGGAGCCCGCGGCATGAAGGCGAACGACGTGCCACCGCTCGCACTCGCTCCGGGCATGCCGCGCGACGCCGACGGGCCGGTGTTCAGGGAACCGTGGGAGGCGCAGGCTTTCGCGATGACGCTGGCGTTGCACGAGCGCGGGCTGTTCAGCTGGGTCGAATGGGCCGAGGCGCTGGCCACCCAGATCAGCGCCGCGCAAGCCGCGGGCGACCCGGACACGGGCGACACCTACTACCGCCACTGGCTCGCCGCGCTCGAAGGCCTCGTGGCCCGCAAGGGCGCGAGTTCCGGCGACGAGCTGGCCCGCTACCGCCACGCCTGGGACCACGCGGCAGAGCGCACGCCGCACGGGCAGCCGATCGAGCTGCGCGGCGAAGACTTTCCGGGCTAGACGCGGATCACGCGGCCAGGGTTCAGGATGTTCTTCGGATCGAGCCCGCGCTTGATCGCCCGCATCATCTCCAGCGCCACCGGCGACTTGTGCTTCTCGAGCTTGTCGACCTTGAGCGAGCCCACGCCATGCTCGGCCGAGAACGAGCCGCCGAACTGCTCGACCGCGTCGTAGACCAGCGTGTTGATGCGCTCTTCCTCGTTCTTCAAAAACGCCTTGGTGTCGATGTTCTCGGGTGCCTGCACGTTGTAGTGCAGGTTGCCGTCGCCCAGGTGGCCGAAGTTCACCAGCCGCACGCCAGCGATCTCGCGTTTCAGCAGCGCATCGGTCGCTTCCACGAAGGCCGGAATGCGCGACACCGGGATCGAGATGTCGTGCTTGATGTTCAGCCCTTCCTCGGCCTGCGCGAGCGGAATGCTCTCGCGGATGTGCCAGAGCTGGTGCGCCTGCGTGAGGTTCTCGGCCACCACCGCGTCGGTCACGCAGCCGTCTTCGAAGGCGGTTTCGAGCAGCGCCTCGAAGCGCGCGCGGGCGTGGTCCTCGGACTCGCTGTCGGAGTTCTCGAGCAGCACGCAGTAGGGCACGGCCTCGTCGGCGATGAAGGGCACGCGCAGCTGCGGCATGTGCTTGTCGACCAGGCTCAGCGCGAACTTGCCCATCACCTCGAAGCCCGTGAGCCCCGAGCCCAGGTGCTTGTGCGCCAGGCCCAGCAGCGTGACCGCGTGGTCGAGCGAAGGCACTGCCGCCCAGGCCGTGAGCTGCGCGGCGGGCAGCGGGTACAGCTTCATGGTCGCCGCGGTGATGACGCCCAGCGTGCCTTCGCTGCCGACGATCAGGTCGCGCAGGTCGTAGCCCGTGTTGTCCTTGCGCAGGCCGCTCGTGCCTTCCCAGATCTCGCCCTGCGGCGTGACCACTTCCAGGCCCAGGCACAGGTCGCGCGTGTTGCCGTAGCGCACGACCTGCGTGCCGCCCGCGTTGGTGGCGAGGTTGCCGCCGATGGTGCAGCTGCCTTCGGCCGCCAGGCTCAGCGGGAACAGGTAGCCGGCCTTCTCGGCGGTTTCTTGCAGCGTCTGCAGGATGCAGCCGGCCTCGACGGTCATCGTGAGGTTGGCGGCGTCGATGTTGCGGATGGCGTTCAGGCGCTGCAGGCTCAGCACCACCTGCGTGCCGCTGTCGTCGGGAATGGAGCCGACCGCCAGGCCGGTGTTGCCGCCCTGCGGAATCACGGCCGTGCCGGCCGCGGCGCAGGCCTTGACCACGTCGGCCACCTGCTGCGCATTGGCTGGGCGCACCACGGCGAGCGACTTGCCGCGCGCGCGCTTGCGCCAGTCCTGCTCGTAGGCCGCGAGGTCGCCCTCGGTCAGCACGTGCGTGGCGCCGACGATGGCGCGCAGTTGGTCGAGGAGGGAAGAAGAGGTGGTCATTGGGCGGAAGCCTCCAGGGGACGGGCAGCGGCAGCGGCGGCCTTGGCGTGGCGCAGGCGAAGGCGCACATGCCACGCGCAGGCCGCGAAGAGCACGAGGCACAACAGCACCTCGACGAACGCGAGGATTTGTCCCACGCCATTGGTGTCGCTCCAGGCGCGCACCACGCCTTCGGTGAAGTAGAGCCAGATCATCAGGCTGACCCAGCGGTAGGTGTACATGCGGTTCTTGTAGAGCCCCGCGAGCGGAATGACCAGCGGCAGCACCTTCAGCGCCAGCAGCGAGCCGCCCGGGCGCAGCGGCGCCAGCCACAGTTCCCAGGCCAGGCCCAGCACGATCAGGCCGACGAGGCTGCCCACGGCGGCCCATCGGGTGGCGCGGACGGAAGAGGGCGGGAGTGGGGTGTCGGACACGGTGGCGGCGAAAGAGAGAGGGGGAGACGCACCGGGTGTGGCGCGTCTCGGGAAAGAGCGGATGGCATGATACCGGCCATGAATCGCAGGCAGCTTTGGAGGGATCTTTCGCGCTTTCCTTGGCGCAACACCGCAGCGGTATTGGGGGAGCGTTTCCGCGAAGACCGCCTCGGCCTCACGGCCAGCAGCCTGACCTTCACCACCACCATCGCGATGGTGCCGTTCTTCACGGTGGCGCTCGCGCTCTTCACTGTGTTCCCGATGTTCGCCACCATGCAGGGCCGCCTGCAGCGCTGGCTGATCGAGAGCCTGATTCCCGACAACATCGCGCGCCAGGTGCTGGGCTACCTGAACCAGTTCGCGAGCAAGGCCAGCGGGCTGGGCATCGCGGGCCTGGTGGTGCTGCTGATCACCGCCATCGCGCTGATCCTCACCATCGACAAGACGCTCAACAACATCTGGCGCGTGCGAACGCCGCGGCCGCTCGCGCAGCGGGTGCTGATCTACTGGGCCACCATCACGCTGGGGCCGCTGATCCTCGCGGTGAGCCTGTCGACCACCTCGTACGTGTTCGCCGCTTCGCGCGACGTGGTGGGCGGAGGCATCGTCAAGCTGGCCTTCGACACCCTGGAGTTCCTGCTGCTCGCGGCCGGCATGGCCGGGCTGTACCACTACGTGCCGAACACCACGGTGCGCTGGTCGCATGCCTGGGCCGGCGGCCTCTTCGTGGCGGCCGCCATCGAGATCGCCAAGCGCGTGCTGGGCTACTACCTGAGCCTGGTGCCGACCTACTCGGTGCTGTACGGCGCCTTCGCCACCTTCCCGATCCTGCTGGTGTGGATCTACGTGGCCTGGGTGATCGTGCTGCTGGGCGCCGTCATCGCGGCCTACCTGCCGAGCCTGCTGACGGGCGTGGCGCGTCGGGGCGGCGCGGCGGGTTGGCCGATGCAGCTCGCGATGGAAGTGCTGCAGCACCTGGCGCGCGCGCAGGCCACGCCGGCCAAGGGCATGGGCGCGAGCGAACTGCTGACGCGCATGCGGGTCGACGGGCTGCAATTGGCGCCGGTGCTCGACACGCTGGTGCGGCTCGACTGGATCGCGCCGCTGGCCGAGGAGCCTGCCAACCAGGACCCGCGCTACGTGCTGCTGGCCGACCCGTCGACGCCCATCGAGCCACTGCTGCGCGAGCTGCTGATGCCGCGCGCCGAGCCGCTGGAAGACCTGTGGCAGAAGGGCCCGCTGCGCACGCTGCGGCTGGGCGACGTGCTATTGATCTAGGAGCGCCCTGGCGTTGGGGCCGTCAGATCTTGACGCGGCCGGCCCAGATGTCCCGGTACATCGCCCAGTCGCCCATGAAGGAATACAGCGGGCGCTTGAACGAGGCCGGCTTGTTCTTCTCGAAGCCGAAATGCCCGACCCAGGCGAAGCCGTAGCCCGCCACCAGCCCGGCCAGCAGCCACCACGGATTGAGCGTGACCACCAGGGCCACGAGGCACAGCAGCGAAATCGTCGAGCCCGCGAAATGCAGCCGCCGGCAGGTGACGTTGGCGTGCTCGGTCAGATAGAAGGGATAGAACTCGGCAAAGCTGGTGAAGCGGCGCGGATCGACCGCGGCCGGCGTGTCCGGTGCGGCAGGGGTGGAGGTGTTCATCGTGGGTCTCCTGCGCCCCGCAGGGGCTTTGTTGATAATAGCCACGACCCCGCGGCCGCACCACCCGGGTTCGCCATCCCACCTTCGCCGTATCCACCTTGAGCGCTGTTCCCGTCGTCCCCGTCGATTCTTCCGCCGATGCCAACGCGCTGTGGGTCGTCTGCCTGTGCGCCGAATGGTGCGGCACCTGCCGCGACTACCGGCCGCTGCTGGTCGATCTGGCAAAGGCGCACCCGCAGTTCCGCTTCGCCTGGGTCGACATCGAGGACCACGCCGAGATCGCCGACGCCTTCGACGTCGAGACCTTCCCGACCCTGCTGGTGGCGGGCGCCGACGGCACGCGCTTTCTCGGCCCGCTGCTGCCGCACATCGAAACGCTGTCGCGCCTGCTCGGCGCGCTGCAGCCACCGCAGCCTTCCAGCCTCGACGTCGACCTGCTGCTGGCCGTGCTCGAGAAAAAGCCCGCGGCCTTCGCGGTCTGACCGCTTCGGAGCTTCCTTCCCATGAACATCCTGATCTTTGGCGCCACCGGCATGGTGGGGCAGGGCGTGCTGCGCGAGTGCCTGTTGGCGCCCGACGTGGAACGCGTGGTCGCCGTGGGACGCAGCGCCACCGGGCAGCAGCATCCCAAGCTGCAGGACCTGGTGCACAAAGACATGTACGACTACCGCGCCATCGAGTCGCAGCTGACGGGCTTCGATGCCTGCTTCTTCTGCCTGGGCGTGTCGTCGGTGGGTATGAAGGAGCCCGAGTACAAGCGCATCACCTACGACCTGACGATGGCCGCCGCCACCGTGCTGGCGCGGCTCAACCCGGGCATGACTTTTACCTACGTGACGGGCGCCGGCACCGACAGCAGCGAGCGCGGCGAACGCATGTGGGCGCGCGTGAAGGGCGCGACCGAGAACGCGCTGATGCGCCTGCCGTTTCGCGCGTCCTACATGTTCCGGCCCGGCATGATCCAGCCGCTGCACGGCGTGCGCTCGAAGACGCCGCTGTACGACGCCGCGATCGTGGTGCTCAAGCCGGTGCTTGGGCTGGCCCACCGCTGGTGGCCCGACCGCGTGACCACCACCGAGAAGGTGGGCCGCGCGATGCTCGCGGTGGCGCGCCGGGGCGCACGCAAGGTGCTGCTCGATCCGGCGGACATCAACGCGCTGGGCAGCTAGGCCGCCCAGCGTTCGTCGCAGCTTTTCAGCCTGCGACGAAGTCGCGCAGCGCGAACAGCACCTCGTCCGGCGCCTCGCTCATCAGCGCGTGGCCGGCATGCACCGTCACCACCTTGGCATTGCGCGCCTTGCCCACCAGCGCCTTGGTGGCGCGCGGCGGCGTCATCTGGTCGGCGTCGCCCAGGAGGAACAGCACGGGGCACTGCACCTTCTCCATCGCCGCTTCGCCGTTCGCGTAGTCGTTGCAGGCCTTGAAGCCGATGTGGAACACGTTGGCCTCGCGGTTGCTCGCGAGCACGCGGCGCATCAGCGCGCGCGAGCTGCCGTACAGCCACGTGCCCGGGCCGAGCGACGAAGGCGGCGGCGCCAGCAGCGAGTGCGAGAAGGTGTTGACCATCGCGATGGCGCGCTGCGGATCGCTCTCCGAGCTTTCGAGCAGCGCGGGCGACACCACCATCGGGTAGGCCGTGCCGACCATCGCCAGCTGCGTGATGCGCTCCGGCGCGCGTGCCGCGGCTTCGAGCGCGATCAGCGAGCCGAAGCTGTGGCCGACCAGCGCGGCCTTCTGTACGCCCGCTGCGTCGAGCAGCGCAATGACGAACTGCGCGGCCTCTTCCACGCTGGCCGGCGGTGCGCCGGCGCTCTTGCAGTGGCCCGGCAGGTCGACCGCCAGCACGTTCCAGCCGTGGTTGGCGAACCAGCGGCTTTGCAAAATCCACACGCTGTGGTCGTTGAGCACGCCGTGGATGAACACCACCGTGGGCTTGGCCGCATCGAAGGGCTTGCCGGCGGTGTAGCAGTAGGTGTCGTGGCCGTTGACGGTGTAGTTCATCTCAGGCACCCGCCTTTTCCGCCGCCTTCAGCGCGCGCTTCAAGTCGTCGATCAGGTCGGCCGGGTCTTCCAGGCCGATCGACAGACGGATCGTGCCTTGCGAAATGCCCGCGCCCGCCAGTGCCTCGTCGGTCATGCGGAAGTGCGTGGTGCTGGCCGGGTGAATCACCAGGCTGCGGCAGTCGCCCACATTCGCCAGATGGCTGAACAGCTTCAGCGCCTCGATGAAGGCCTTGCCCTGCGCGCGGCTGCCCTTGATGTCGAAACTGAACACCGCGCCGGCACCGCGCGCGCCGTGGCGCAGCAGCTTCTGCGCGAGCGCATGGCTTGGGTGCGACTCGATCAGCGGGTGGCCCACGCGCGACACGAACGGATGGCTGGCCAGGAACTCGACCACCTTCTGCGTGTTGTCGATGTGGCGTTCCATGCGCAGCGGCAGCGTCTCGATGCCCTGCAGGATGAGCCACGCCGTGTGCGGGCTCATCGAGGCGCCGAAGTCGCGCAGGCCTTCGCGGCGCGCGCGCAGCAGGAAGGCGCCGACGGTGCTTTCCTCGCTGAACACCATGTTGTGGAAGCCGTCGTAGGCCTGCGTGAGCTCGGCGAACTTGCCCGACTTCTCCCAGTCGAAGCTGCCGCCGTCGACCACCACGCCGCCGATGACGGTGCCGTGGCCCGACAGGAACTTGGTGGCCGAGTGGTAGACCAGGTCGGCGCCCCAGTCGAAAGGCTTGATGAGGTAGGGCGAGGTGAGCGTGGAGTCGACCAGCAGCGGCACGCCGGCTTCGTGGGCGATGTCGCTCACGGCGGGGATGTCGAGCACGTCCAGGCCCGGGTTGCCCACGGTTTCGCCGAAGAAGAGCTTGGTCTCGGGGCGCACCGCGGCGCGCCAGGCGTCGAGGTCGCCGGGCTTCACGAAGGTGGTCTCGATGCCGAAGCGGCGCATCGTGTAGTGCAGCAGGTTCTGCGAACCGCCGTACAGCGCCGTGCTGGCCACGATGTGCGAGCCCGCGCCCATCAGCGTGGCCACCGACAGGTGCAGCGCCGCCTGGCCGCTGGCCGTGGCGATGGCGCCGATGCCGCCTTCGAGCGCCGACACGCGCTGCTCCAGCACCGCGTTGGTCGGGTTGCTGATGCGCGAGTAGACGTGGCCGGCACGTTCCAGGTTGAAGAGCGCGGCGGCGTGGTCGCTGGATTCGAAGACGAAGGAGGTCGTCAGGTGGATGGGAACGGCCCGCGCGCCGGTGGTGGGGTCGGGGGCGGCGCCGGCGTGCAGCGCGAGGGTGTCGAAACCGGGGTCGGAATAACCGGGCATGAAGGCCTTTCTGTTGTCTCTTCGCAATGCCCCGTGACGCCGGCAATGCTTGCACAGGCGACAGGGGCGTTCGGGTCGGCGTCGATTGTGGGCTATATTCAAATCGGCACGACGCCGAGAACGACGAATCCCCGAGAGGAGCACCACCATGAAAGTCAGCGACATTCTTCGCGTCAAGGGCAACACGCTCTTCACCATCACGCCCGACGACCCGCTGGCGGAAGCCGCCCAGACCATGGCGGACAAGGACATCGGTTCGCTGGTGGTCATGGAGCACGGCGACCTGGTTGGCATGCTCACCTTCCGTGAAGTGATCGTGGCGGTCGTCAACAACGGCGGCCAGGTCGGGACCACGCTGGTGCGCAAGGCCATGGACGACGCGCCCGTCACCTGCACGCTCGAAACCGACCTCGACGAAATCCGCCGCATCATGCTGGAGCGCCACGCGCGCTACATGCCCGTGATGGACAAGCGCATGCTCATGGGCGTGATCAGCTTCTACGACGTGGCCAAGGCCGTGGTCGACGCGCAGAACTTCGAGAACAAGATGCTCAAGGCCTACATCCGCGACTGGCCGGAAGACGAGAGCAACGAGAAGGCCGGCTGAGCCTTTTCAGCCAGCCACTGACCGACTCGCCGTCGGCCCCTTCAAGCGAACACCGAGGAACCGGCTTTGCCGGGCCTCTGGTGTTGCCCCCGGTAGGGGGTTGGCGAAGCGACACGAAGTGTGCGCAGCCTGGGGGCGAGCTTCTTACTCTTTGATGTTGGCGGTCTGCACGATCTTTTGATTGCGTGCGTACTCGGCCTGCACGAATTTCCCGAACGCCTCCGGCGTTCCGCTGCCCGGCAATGCGCCTTGCTCCGCCAGCTTGGCGCGCACGCCTTCCTCCTGCAGCACCGCATTCAGTTCCTGGTTGAGCCGCGCCACCACGGCCGGCGGCGTTTTCGCGGGCGCGAAGATGCCGGTCCAGCTCACCATGTCGTAGCCCTTGAGACCGGGCATCTCGTTGAAGGTGGGCACCTGCGCGAGCGCCGGCAGGCGCTGGCTGCCGGTGATGCCCAGGGCCTTCAGGCGCTTGCCGTTCACGTGCGGGATGGCGCTGGTGCTCACCAGCATCGCGAGGTCGACCTGGTCGCCGATCACGTCGGTGGCGATCTGCGCACCGCCGCGGTAGGGCACGTGGGTCACGAAGATGCCGCTGCGTTCCTTGAGCAGTTCCATCGCCAGCTGCAGCACGGTGCCCACGCCCGAGGTGGCGTAGTTGTAGTGGCCGGGCTGGGCCTTGGCGAGCTTCACGAAATCGGCGTAGCTGCGCACGTCCAGGCCGGGGCGCGCCACCAGCACCATCGGCGCGGTGTTGAGCAGGCCGACGGGCGCCAGGTCTTTGAGCGGATCGAAGCGGAAGGCCGAGGGGTTGACCAGCCGCCCGATGGCGATGGCGCTGTCGGGGCCGACCACCAGCGTGTAGCCGTCGGGCGCCGCGCTCACGGCCTTGGCCACGCCGATGGCGCCGCCCGCGCCGCTCACGTTCTCGATCACCACCGACTGCTTGAGCCGCTCGCCCAGGCGCTGCGCCACGAGGCGGGCGTTGACGTCCACGCTGCCGCCGGCCGTGAAGGGCGCGATCAGCGTGAGGGGCTTGGCAGCGGGCCAGGCCGGCTGGGCGAGGGCGCCAATGGGCAGGGCGGCACCGAGTGCGGCGGCGAGGATCAGGCGGCGGTTCGTGGTCATGGCGGGGTTCATCCGGGGAAGGGAGTGGCGGAAGGCGTGGGTTCAGAGGCGAGGCGGGCGCGCAGCGCGTCGAAGGCGCCGCTCCATTCGGCGCGCCACTGGCGGCGCTGCGTGTCGTCGATCCAGGCGCCGTCCAGGCCGTTGTGCATGAAGCCGCGCAGGTCGTCCAGGCCGAAGCCGAAGTCGCGCACCATCATCAGCCAGGCGCCCGTGGGCGTGACCTGGTGCAGCGTCGGGTCGTCGGTGTTCGGGTGGATGCGCAGACCCAGGCCGGGCATGCGGCGGATCGGGTGGTCCAGCGCCCAGCGCTCGGGCGGCAGCGTGCGCAGGTAGTAGGAGTTGGTCGGCACCACGGTGAAGATCACGCCGCGTTCGGCGCACTGGCGCGCGAAGTCGGGCTGGTCGACCACCGTGTAGCCGTGGTCGATGCGGTCGATCTGCAGCAGCTCGAGCGCGGTGCGCACGTTGGTCCAGGGCATGCCGAACTCGCCGGCGTGCGCGGTGGTCTTGAAGCCGGCCTTCTTCGCCTCGGCGTACGCACGGGCGAACAGCTCGGGCGGCCGGTCGTTCTCGCGGTAGTCGATGCCGATGCCGATCACTTCGTCGCAGCGGTGGGCCTTGACCCACTCGACCATCTCCACGGCCGCTTCGGCGCTGGCCTCGCGGTCGATGGCGGCGATGAGCCGTCCGGTGATGCCGAAGGCCTGCTGCGCATCGTGGATCGCGCGGACGATGGCGCCCTGCGCCAGCGGGTAGGCAATGCCCGAGCCGTGCACCGTGCCGGTCGGGTTCCAGAAGAACTCGGCATAGCGCACCTGGTGCGAGGCCGCGTCCTGCAGGTATTCGAGGGTGAGCTGGTACAGGTCGTCGGCGCTGCGCACCAGCTGGGCGTCGAGCGCGCGCAGCACGCGCAGCACGCCCACGGGCTTTTCGCCGCGCGTGTAGAAGCCGTCGATTTCCGCGTCGGCCAGCGGCGCGCCGGCGCGCTGGTTGAGTTGGCGGAAGGTGTCGTGGCGCACGGTGCCGAAGAGGTGGCAGTGCAGTTCCACCTTGGGAATCGCGCGCAGCATCGCTTCGAGCGTGAAAGGAGCGGCGGCGGGCGCAGGCGCGGCAAGGGTCATGCGGCGCAGTCTAGGCAGTGCTTGCTCATAAGGAAAATTTTGAATTTCTATAATTTGATTCATTGAATCGATAACCAGGACGCCCATGGCCGCCTTGCCCCTGCGTGCGCTCACGCTGCGCCAGCTGCAGTGTTTCTCGGTGCTGGTCGAGGAAGGGCACTTCGGCCGCGCGGCGCGCCGGCTCGCCATCACGCAGCCCGCGCTGAGCAACGCGATCAAGCAGATGGAGAAGCTGCTCGGCGCCGAGCTGCTGACCCGCTCCACCCACCGGCTCGAACTCACGCCCGTCGGCGCCGAGGTGCTGGCGCGCACCGATTTCCTGGTCCACACCTTCGAGGTGGCGCTGCGCGACATCGAGAGCACGGTGCAGCGCGGCCGGGCCTACGTGCGCGTGGGCGTGATCCCCTCGGCCAGCGCGCGCGTCGCGGCGGCGGCGGCCGGCTTCCTGCAGCAGCGCGGCGAGGTGGAGCTGGCCTGGCGCGACGCGCCCTCCACGGTGCTGCTGGCCGAGCTGCGCAGCGGCCAGCTCGACATGGCCGTGGCCGCGATCACCGAGCCGCCGGGTGGCTTGGCCTGCATCGACCTGTTCCGCGACCCGCTGGTGCTCGTGGTGCGCAGCGACCATGCGCTGGCGGCGGCCGGCGAGGCGCGCTGGGAGGCGATCGGCAGCGAGCGCCTCGTGCTGTTCGAAAGCGGCAGCATGCCGGCGCTGGGCGACCCGGCGCGCGCGCAGTTCGCGCAGGGCGCGCAGCCGTACCGCGTGAGCTATTCCGAAACGCTCTATGCGCTGGTACGCAGCGGGCAGGCGCTGGGGCTGATGCCGCGGCTGTACACCTCGTCGCTGCGCGACCCCGAGCTGGCCGTGGTGCCGCTGTCGACGCCGCGCATTGAGCGGCGCGTGGTGCTGGCCTACCTGCCGGGGCCGATGCGCAACGTGGCGGCGCAGGAGCTCATCGGGTTCCTGCGCGAGCGGTTGCCGCAGGCTTAGGCGGCTTCGAGCATCGCCATGCGCGTTTCGCTGCTGAAACGCTCCAGCGTCCAGCCTTCGCCGAGCATGAACATGCGCGTGTGCAGCTGCGACAGCGTGTCGCCGTCTACTTCGCTGCCGAGATAACTCAGGCGTTTCTCGCGCAGGTCAACAAAGCCCGTCGTGTAGTCGCGCCCCAGGCGCAGCCACAGCCCGTGCGCGCCCGGCGACTGGCGCGCGCCGCTCATCAGGCACATGCCGCTGCCCAGTGCCCAGCGGTACACGGCCGTGGCCAGGCCGCGCCGCTGGTAGGCGGGGTCGTACTGCGAATGCGGCGCGCGGATGTGGCGGTCGGCGCGGCGGTCGAGTTCGATCAGGCGGTTGAACACGGTGTAGCCGACCAGCCGCTGGTAGCGCACGTCCTCGATGTACACGTAGGTCTCTCCATCGGCCTCGCGAAAGCGTGCGCGCAGGTCGGGGTCGTCCAGGCGCAGCGCGGGCAGGTCCTGCACGCGCTCGCCCATGGCGCGCATGCGCTCGTACACCGGTGTCAGCGGCTCGCTCGGGCGGCCCTTCTTCGGATCGACGTCGATGCGCAGCTCGGCCGGCCGCAGCAGGCGGCGGCGCAGCGCGTCGAACGACAGCCAGGTGGGCCAGGGCGGCAGGGCAGGCGAAGGCGAAAAAGAGACGGAAGGGGAGCAGGCAAGAGCCACCACGGGGAAATCCTCACGACGAAACACGACGGCGAAGCGGGCGAGGTCCTTCCGCGCGGCACGGGGCCGGAGGCGGGAAGAAGGTCGGACGCTGGGGAAGTGGTGCGTCGCCCGGGCCGATCAGGGCCAGGACGCGCGACCGCGCGGGGCGGGTGCCCGACGGTCGATGTGCGCTGAAGAAAAAAGGAGGCTGACCGCCGGGCTCAGGGATGTGCGAGGGTCTGCTGCGACCTCGCCGTCATCGCCGCGGGTGCGCGCACGCGCGCGTCGCCCGGGGCCGCAGAGGCCGCCGCGCGATCGAAACCGGGGATGAAAACCATGACGTTCATAGGGTCGATTGTAGGAAGCCGGGGGTGTTCGGGCAACCAAAGCCCCCGCGGTCTCTGCCAGATTGGCTTGCGCTCAGTGCAGTTCGTCGGCCGCGTGGATCGTCTCGCGCACGCGCGGGTAGATCTGCGTGTTCCATTTGCTGCCGCTGAACACGCCGTAGTGCCCCACACCGGCCTGCAGGTGGTGCGTCTTGAGGTACGGGCGGATGCCGCTGCACAGGTCTTGCGCGGCCACGGTCTGGCCGACCGCGCAGATGTCGTCGCGCTCGCCTTCCACCGTGAGCAGCGCGGTGCGCCGGATCGCCGCGGGGTTCACGGTGCGCCCGGCCACGGTGAGCACGCCGCGCGGCAGGTCGTAGGTCTGGAACACGCGCTCGACGGTCTCCAGGTAGAACTCGGCCGGCAGGTCGTTCACCGCCAGGTACTCGTCGTAGAACTCGGCGATGGTGCGGGCCTTGTCGAGTTCGCCCTCGACCAGCAGGCGTTCCATGTCCTCGAACTGCTTCTTGTGGCGCTCGGGGTTCATGCTCATGAAGGCCGTGAGCTGCAAAAAGCCCGGGTACACGCGCCGCATCGCGCCCGCGTGCGGCCACGGCACATGGCTGATGAGGTTGCGGCGAAACCACTCGATGGGCTTGCTGGTCGCGAGCATGTTCACGCCGGTCGGGTTGATGCGGCAATCGACCGGTCCCGCCATGAGCGTGAGGCTGCGCGGCGTGGCCGGGTGGTCGTCTTCCGCCATGAGCGCGGTCGCGGCCAGCGCGGCCACGCAGGGCTGGCACACGGCGACCATGTGCGCGCCCGGGCCCACGGCCTCGACGAAGCGCATGAGCTGCAGCGTGTAGTCGTCCAGCCCGAAGCGGCCCTGCCACAGCGGCACGTCGCGCGCGTTGTGCCAGTCGGTCAGGTACACGTCGTGGTCGCGCAGCAGCGTGCGCACGGTTTCGCGCAGCAAGGTCGCGAAATGGCCCGACAGTGGTGCGACCAGCAGCACGCGCGGGTGCACCGCTTCGGTGTGTGCCTTGCGAAAGTGCAGCAAGGTGCCGAAGGGCGAGACCAGCGCGGCCTCTTCGTGCACGGGCACGTCGGCGCCGTCGACCACCACGCTGTCGATGCCGTAGGCCGGCCGCGTGTGGGTGAGCCGCATGCGCGAGAAGACCTCGCAGCGCGCGGCCATGCGCCGCAGCGCGGTGCGCTCGGTGCCGTCCTGCCAGAGGGCGCGGCCCAGGTACTGCGCGGTGAGCCGCCATGGCGAGAGCAGGTCGGCCTGGTTCTGGTAAGCGCGGTACAGCATGCAGGGGCTGCAGGCAAGTTGCGGGCCAGCCGTGTGGCACGGCGCTTGCACACACCCGGCATCGTCCAAGGAGTGTCGCGATGGCCAAACCCGTTCTCACGATCAGCAGCAAGAACTACGGCGCCTGGGCGCTGCGCGGCTGGCTGATGTGCAGGCTCGCGGGGCTGGACTTCAGCGAGAAGGTCATTCCGCCCGACGATCCGGCCATGAAGGCCGAGATGCTGCTGCTGTCGTCGTCGATGCTGGTGCCTTCGCTGCAGCACGGCGGCATCAAGGTGTGGGACACGCTGGCCATCGGCGAGTACCTCAACGAGATCAAGCCCAAGGCCGGCCTGCTGCCCGCCGACGCCGCGGCGCGTGCGCACTGCCGCGCCATCTGCGGCGAGATGCACTCGGGCTTCGCCTCGATGCGCGGCGCGCTGCCGATGAACATCAAGGCCCGCTTCAAGAACTTCAAGGTGTGGTCGCGCGCGCAGGGCGACATCGACCGCATCGTCGCCATCTGGCGCGAGTGCCTGAAGGTCTACGGCGGGCCCTTCCTGTTCGGCAAGCAGCCCGGCATGGCCGACGCGATGTACGCGCCCGTGGTCACGCGCTTCCTGAGCTACGACGTGGCGCTCGACAGCGTGTGCGCCGCGTACTGCAAGCGCGTGATGGAGCTGCCCGCCATGAAGGAATGGGTGGCCGCCGCGCTGCAGGAGCCCGACGAGATCGACGAGCTCGACGCGGAGTTCTGACGCTTGTTCTTCAGGCGCTTGCGGGCGGCAGGCCGAGGCCGTCCTGCCGCAGCCGGCGCTCGATGCTTTGCGCGGCCTGCTGCAGGTCGCCCAGGTGCGCCGACACGATCTCGCGTTCGCTCTTCACCGCCGGCAGCCACGCGCAGCTGAGGCAGCCCACCACCTGATCGCCCAGCCGCACCGGCACCGACACCGCGCCGAAGCGGTCGGGCGAATCGAGGCTGGTGGACGTGGGGTCGCGCGCCGCGTAGCCCTGGTCGCGTGCGTGCGCCACCATGCGGCGGATGCTGTCGGGCCGCCGCGCGCCGCGGTCGAAGTCGTTGGGTGAACGCGCCAGTGCGGCAACGATTTCTCGCCGCTCATCCTCGGGGCAGAACGCGAGGTAGCAGCGCCCGAGCGACGACAGCAGCATCGGCGGGCGAAAGCCCAGCGCGCGGTAGTTCACCGCGAGGCCGTTGCGCGGCCGGTCGGTGTCGAGGATCAGCATGGCCGTGCCGTCGCGCACGCCCAGGTCGATCGGCCACGGCACCAGCCGCTGCAGCGTGGCGCGCGGCGATGCCGCCAGGGCAGTGAGCCGCGTGCGCCACGCGGCCGCAGCGCCCGATTGGCCAGTGGCCGAGGTGGGCACGTAGCGCTTCTCCAGCTCGTTGCGCTCCACCCATCCGGCCTGTTGCAGCGTCTTCAGGATGCGCAGCAGCGTGGCTTTCGACAGGCCGGTCTGCCGGTGCAGCTCCTGCAGCGTGACGGCCGACGAACGCTGGATGGCCAGCATCACGTCGAGCCCGCGGCGCAATGCGTCGATCGACTTCACGCTGTGCGCGCCGCTGGTGTCCGACATGCCGCCTCCAAAGAAAAAAAAGGTTCACTCAGTGAAACTATATCTTCTGGCCGCGCGGCGCGATTCCTACAGTCCGACGACACCCCCACGTCGTCCCACCAAGAAGGAAAACGCAAGATGTTCCACCAACGAAACATGGTCCGTGCCGCTGCAGGAGCCATTCTTTTGCTGTGCGCCGCGACAGCGGCGCTGGCGCAATCGTGGCCCGCGAAGCCGATCACCCTGGTCGTCGCCTACCCGGCCGGCGGCGACACCGACGCCATCGCGCGCACCTACGCCGAGAAGCTCGCGCAGCGCCTGGGCCAGCCGGTGCTGGTCGACAACCGCCCCGGCGCGAGCGGCATGATCGGCAACGCCTGGGTCGCGAAGGCGCCGGCCGACGGCTACACGCTGCTCTTCACGCCCAGCACCTTCCCCATCGCGCAGCACGTGCTCAAGGCCGGCCCCGGCGTGGCGCACGACGTGGTGAAAGACTTCACCCCCATCGTCAAGACCGGCAACATCCCGGTGCTGATGGTCACCGCGCCCACGAGCGGCATCCAGACCGTGGCGCAGCTCGTGGCCGGCGCCAAGGCCGGCAAGGCCTTCACCTACGGCACGCCGGGCGCGGGCTCGCCGATGCACATCGCGGGCGAGCTCTTCAACAAGGACGCCGGCGTGGCCATCGCGCACGCGCCGTACCGCGGCGTGGCACCGGTGGTCAACGACACGCTGGGCGGTCACGTGAGCGTGGGCTGGATCACGCCCGGCGCGGTGGCGGCCCACATCGCCGCCGGCAAGCTGGTGCCGCTGGCCGTGGCCGAGCGCCAGCGCACGAAGCTCATGCCCAACGTGCCCACCTTCCTGGAGCTGGGCTACCGCGACATGGACGTGAGCGCCTGGATGGGCCTGCTCGGGCCGAAGGCGATGCCGGCCGAGGTCGTGCAGACGCTCAATCGCCACGTCAACGAGATCCTGAAGATGCCCGACGTGCAGGCCCGCATGGCCGCGCTCGGCATCGAGCCCGTGGGCGGCGAGCCGGCCGTGCTGGCCCGCCAGATCGCCGACGACGACCAGCGCTTCGGCAAGCTGGTGCGCGAGTTCGGCATCCGCGCCGACTGACCCTACACACCCGCAGACAAGGAGACGATGCATGTTGAGCGAAGAAAAGAACCGCCTGCTGACCGAAGTGGGTCCGGGCAAGCCCATGGGCGATTACCTGCGCCGCTACTGGCACCCGATCGCCGGCGCCAGCGAGTTCGACGACAAGGCCGTGAAGCCGCTGCGCATCCTCGGCGAGGACCTCGTGCTCTACAAGGACCTGAGCGGCAACTACGGCCTCGTCGACCGCCGATGCCCGCACCGCAATGCCGACATGTCGTACGGCTACGTGGAGAAGTGCGGCCTGCGTTGCAGCTACCACGGCTGGCAGTACGACACCAGCGGCCAGTGCATCCACCAGCCGTTTGAAGAAACGCTGGACCCCGACGCGCGCATGCGCAAGAACACGAAGATCAAGGCCTACCCCGTGCAGGAAAAGGCCGGCCTGCTGTGGGCCTACATGGGCCCGCAGCCCGCGCCGCTGCTGCCCGACTGGGAGCTCTTCAACTGCAAGAACGGTTTCGCGCAGGCCGTGTTCGCCGAGATTCCCTGCAACTGGTTCCAGTGCCAGGAGAACTCCATCGACCCCGTGCACTTCGAGTGGACGCACAACAACTGGACCACGCGCCTGCAGGGCGATGAAGGCCCCTACGTGCCCACGCACCTGAAGCTGGCTTTCGAGGAGTTCGAGCACGGCTTCGTCTACAAGCGCCTGCGCGGCGGCGAGCGCGAAGACAACGTGATGTGGACCACCGGCCGCGTCACGCTGTGGCCCAACGGCTTCTTCCTCGGCCACCACTTCGAATGGCGCGTGCCCATCGACGACCACCACACGCTGAGCGTGCTGTGGGTGCTCAGCCGCGTGCCGACCGAGCAGGAGCCTTATGTGCAGGAACGCATTCCCTCGTGGTACGGCCCCATCAAGGACCCGGCCACGGGCCGCTGGATCACCAGCCACGTCGCCAACCAGGACTTCGTGGTATGGGTCGGGCAGGGCACCGTGACCGACCGCACGCGCGAGAAGCTGGGCCAGAGCGACAAGGGCATCGTGATGATGCGCCGGCGCTTCTTCGAAGAACTCGAGTCGATGCAGTCCGACCCGGCGCACGAGCCCAAGGGCCTGATCCGCGACCCCGGGAAGAACCGCGACGTGTTCCTGCCCTCGGCCTGTCGCGACGAGATGCTGCACGGCCTGCCGCGCGAGGAACTGGCCGCGCATCCGCTGTTGGGCCCGTACCTGAAGGACTTCTTCGGGCAGGCCGGGCAGCCCGACGATGTGCGCGCGGCCTACGAGAAGGCCATCGGGCAGAAGGTCGAGGGCGCGAGTTTCTTCAAGGTGCACGGCGGCGCGTCCGACGCCGAGGTGGAAACGCAAGAGGCTGCATAACGCACGCCGCGATCCGGGTCTTTGCGCCGGGGCTCGCCTCGGCGCGAGCCGCGTGTGAACATCCCCTATCGGGAGCACACGCCGTGAAGTTTCGTGATCGCGCACAGGCCGGCCGCCAGCTCGCTGCCTTGCTGCAGCGGCGCGGCGGTCTTGCGGACGCCGTGGTGCTGGCGCTGCCGCGCGGCGGCGTGCCGGTGGCCTTCGAGGTGGCCCGCGCGCTGCGGCTGCCACTCGACGTGCTGGTGGTGCGCAAGCTGGGCCTGCCCGAACAACCCGAGTACGCCTTCGGCGCGCTCGCGGGCGACGGCGTGCCCGAGATCGACGAACACCTGGTGCGCACGCTGGATCTGCGGCCGTCGGAGATCGATGCCGTGGTCCGTGCTGAACTCGCCGAGTTGGCGCGCCGCACGCAGGTCTATCGCGGTGATCGCCCGGCGTGCGAGGTGCAAGGCCGCACGGTGCTCGTCATCGACGACGGACTTGCCACCGGCGCCACCATGCGTGCTGCGGTTCGCGGGCTGCGGCGGCAGGGCGCCGGCAGCGTGATCGCCGCCGTGCCCGTGGCGTCGCCCGAGGCCTGCGAGGCCTTGCAGCGCGAAGCCGACGACGTGCTGTGCGTGCGCTGCCCCACGGTGTTCCGTGCGGTCGGCGCCTGGTATGAAGACTTCTCGCAGACGACGGATGAGGAGGTCTGCGCGCTGCTGGCGCAGGCCTAGCGCCTGAACATCCGCAGATCGAGCGCGCTCTCTTCGCCCAGCCACATCGCATGCGCGGTGTGGTCCGCGAAGTCGTCGCCGGTCACGCCGTGCACGAAGATGTCCAGGCCGTTGCGGTTGGCATCGAGCCAGCCGATGACTTCGTCGAACTCGGCGGCGTCGAAGGCGAGCTGGCAGCTCCAGTGCGGGTGCGGGCCGACGAGGCGTTCGTGCACGCGGCCCACCACCACCATCAGCTCGCGGCCGGCGCGCTCGCTGAGCTCGCGCGCCTGCGCCAGCGTGGCGGGGGCGAAGTAGATGTGGGCGTGGTACTGGGCGTAGAGGTTTTCAGGGCGGCGCGGCATGGTGGGCTCATTGTGAACCGAGGCGGAAGCGTCCGCTGTAGCGAAACACATCGCCGAACCAGCGGTGGCGCAGCAGCATCTTCATCGTGAAGTGGTCGGGGTCGGACGGATCGGGCCGTTCCTCGACGTAGGCGGTGCCGAGCAAGAGGCCCAGCGGCAGCGGAATGCGCAGCCCCGCGAGGCGCCAGATGTAGCCCCGGTCGCGGAACACGAGCGCGCCGTCTTCCGCGCTCACCGCCAGGCGCATGCCGATGCCGAAGCGCACGTATTCGATCACCTCGCTGCCTTGCGCCGCGTCGTGTTCCATGTGCGAACGGAAATGAAAAGGCGGCCTGCCCGGGAAGTGGAAGACGCGGTCCCAGTAGAGGTGGGCGTTGCCGGGGTGGCAGCGGTAGTGCACCTCGATCGGCACCTGGGTACCCTGGTGCGGAACCAGCGCGCCGAACAGCCGGCCGAAGGGCATCAGCAGCGCGGCCCAGGGGGCGTGCCAGACCTCGCTCATCGCGCCGCGCACGCACACGTAGTCGTCGGAGAACGGCGCCATCGTGTAGTGGCGGCGGATCACGTCGCCGAGCCGGTCCCATGCGGGGCCGAGCGCCTGCTGGAAGACGGGTGGCGCGCTCATCCCGCCACCGCCTGGGCGGCTTCGCTGCGCGCCTTGTAGAAGCGCAGGATGTTCTCGGAGGCGTCGCCCAGCAGGAACTGCATGACCGGGTCCGCATACCAGTTGAAGCGCGTGCTCAGCCGCCACGACACCGCGACGCGCAGCTCGGTGCCACCGTCGCGCGGGGTCAGGGTGTAGGTGGCGTCGCGCAGGTCGAAGTACTGGCCGCCGATCATCACGTGGTCGTCGAGCGCGCCGGCGGGGAAGGAGTCGGGCGTGAAGCGAAAGCGCCACTTCAGCAGGCGATCGGGCTGCCACTCGGTGACGACCTCTTCGAAGTGCACGTTCTTCTGCCACTGCACCTGGCGTACGCGGCCCTCGGGCGTGTCGACGGTCACGCCCGACATCGGCATCGGCACGCCGACGCGGTAGGCCCACGCGTCGCCGACTTCGCTGGGGCGGATGTCGCGCGCGGCGTTGAGCTCGTGCCACACGCGCTCGGCCGGCGCCGCGATGAAGAGCGTGCGCGAGGTGTTCGAGAACTGGTCGGGGTTGGGCCATTGCGGCTCGATGCCGCCGAGCAGCAGCGGCACCAGGGCGACGCTGTACAGCGCGGGCTTCGGCCAGTTGGTGATGCGGCACACGATGCCCATGGCCAGTCCGCCGACGCTGCCCATCACCGCGAACAGCGGCACGATGAAGGCGGCGCAGATGATGCCCTCGATGAACACCATCAGCGTGCCGCCGACGAACAGCGCGGTGGCCACCCACGGCGCCCAGAGGTAGTAGCCCCAGCTGCGCCGTTCGATGCGCTCGGCCATAAACACCGTGACCGCGCCGCACGCTGCGGGCGCGAAGTAGACGAAGGAGCCCAGCATGGCCGAGAAGGGCTGGCCGGGGCCGCCGCTGAAGACGAGGCGCAGCACGAGCGCCAGCGCCGCGCCGGCGAACATGGGCCAGAACCAGCCGAAGGGCATGCCGCGCACGGGCTTGGGGGCCGGCACTTCATCGTTGGCAGGCAGGTCGGCGAGTTTGCTTTCTTCGGGCTCGGTGCGCATGGAAATCTCTTCTCCTCTTTTTTGTGCAGTCTCAGCTGGCGCTGCGCCGGGCCGTCACCATGGCGTAGTCGAAGTCGCGCCAGAACATGCCCAGCGCGAGCGCGCAGTAGCTGGCCACGATGTGCTTGCGGCGCCAGGGGCTGAGCCTGCCGCGGGCCTTCCACAGTTCGGCCAGCGTGAAGCGGGTGGCCAGCACGGGGATGTGCAAGGCGCTCGGTGCCACGCGCCAGCGCAGCGAGGTGAACTCGATGTCCTCGAAGCCGTGCGCGCGCAGCGCGGCCGTGAAGTCCTCGCGCTGGGCCAGCGTGGGCACGGCCCAGCTGTCGGCCCACAGGCGGTGCAGCCAGCCCGCGAGGCGGCCCGGCCGGCGGCGCAGCAGGAAGCCGTCGACCACCACCAGCCGCGCGCCGGGCTTGAGCAGCCGCGCGGCTTCGCGCACGAAGTCGGCCTTGGCGGTGCCCTCGGCATAGCAGGCGCTTTCGAGCGCCCAGGCGCCGTCGGCCTGGGCGGCGGGCAGGCCGGTGCGGGTGTAGTCGGCCTCGACGTGCGCCACGCGATCGGCCACGCCGGCGCGGGCGTCGAGCCGTGCGGCGATGCCGTTCTGCACCGGCACGTTGGTCACGGTGACGGCATGCAGCGCGGGGTCGTCGCCGACCAGCGTGCGCGAGGTGGCGCCGGCGCCGCAGCCGAGGTCGAGCACGCAGCGCGGGCCGGGGGTGGCCGTGTCGAGCTGCAGTGCGCGGCCGACGGTGCGGTTCATCTCGATCAGCATGCCTTCGCGCCGCAGCGGGTTCAGGCCCAGGCGCCAGAAGCCGAAGTGCATGTTGTAGCTGGGGCTCCAGGCGCGGTAGTCGTCGGCGACCTCGGTGAAATAGTCCTGCGTGTCCTCGCGGCTCACATGGCCTTCGACCGCGGGCGGCGCAGGCCGCGCAGTGCCGGGCAGGCGGAAGTCGGGCTGGAAGACGTCGGGCATCGAAAACTCCTTCAGGCGTGAGCGGGTGGTGCGTGACAGCGTGGGTGGTTTTTTCAGAGCTTGCAGTGGTCGTCGGCGCAGCTGGCCGGCGCGATCGCACCGTGGCCCGCGAGCCGCAGGACCAGCCAGCGCGGCAGCCGGTAGCGGTTGCGCGCCAGCACCGCGTAGGCGCGATCGGCCAGCCGGCCGACCACCGGCAGGTCGAGCACCGCGCCGCCGGCCGGCAGGCCCACCGCGGCGCGGCAGGCGCGGATGGCGTCGACGCCCACGCGCAGCCGGCCTGCGGCATCGACCGCGTGCAGCGAACGCATCAGCGCCTCGCGCGGCGCCGGGCCGTTTGCGAAATCGATGGGCGAGCAGTCGACCAGGCGCAGCCGCTTCGTGCTGTCGCGCGCCTGCATGGCGCCCATTTCGGCCGTGCACAGCGGGCAGGTGGCGTCGAAATAGACCGTGAGCGGGTAGGTTGCGGGGGCGAAGCGGGTCATGGTGCTTTTGGTTCTCGATATTTCAGTCAAAACAGAAATAAGAAGGCAAAAAAAGGACGCGGCCTTTCTCAGATCATGGGCAGGCTGGCGTGGTGCGCGTCGGGGTCGTCGCCCTTGCCGGCGCCAGGAGGGGCGGGGGGCGGTGCGCTGTCGCCGCGCACGAACTTCTGCACGCTGGCGCCGAGCGTGAGCACCTTGTCGAGCGTGCCGGGCGACAGCCGCAGCATCTCGTCGGCCCAGGTGGCGAGCTTGGTCATGAGGTCCATGGTGGAGCGGATGCGGTCCTGCGCATCGGGCGGCTCCTTCTGGAAATCGGGGCTGGCGACGATCTCGCGCAGCACGCGGATGGTGGGGTCGAACTCGCGCTCCTTGCGCTCGCGCACCACGGTGCGGAACAGCTCCCACACGTCGACGCTGGTCTCGAAATAGTCGCGCCGGTCGCCCAGCGTGTGGGTGACGCGCACGAGGTTCCAGGCCTGCAGTTCCTTCAGGCTGTTGCTGACGTTGGAGCGGGCCACGCCCAGTGTTTCCGAGAGCTCTTCGGCGTGCATCGGCTTGCCGTGCGCGAAGAGCAGGGCGTGGATCTGCGAGACCGTGCGGTTCACGCCCCACATGGAGCCCATCTCGCCCCAGTGCAGGACGAACTTGCGTTGAATGTCGGTGAGTTCCATGGCGCCGAGTTTAGGAATTCCTGAATTTCTGTCAAGACAGAAACAAAAAACCGCTGCATGGTGGCCGCAAAAGTGAAATACTGTATGAATAAACAGTTGTTCGACTTGTTTCCTGTTTCCTTCCAAGGACTCGCCATGCCCGCCGCCCAGGTTCCCATCCACATCATCAAGGGCCGAGGCGCGGCCACGCGGCTCGCGCACCGGTTCTCCAAGGACGAACGCGACGCCTTCGACGACGGCTGGGGCACGCTGGAAGACGGCGAAGCCGAAGCCGCCGGGCTGCTGCCGCTGGCCACCGAGGTGCGCTTCGAGGACGTGAAGTCGGTGCTCAGCAGCAACGAGTCGCCCGACATCCCCTTCGACCGTTCGCTCAACCCGTACCGCGGCTGCGAGCACGGCTGCATCTACTGCTTTGCGCGGCCCACGCACAGCTACCTGAACCTCTCGCCCGGCCTCGACTTCGAGACCAAGCTCATCGCCAAGCGCAACCTCGTCGAGGTGCTGCGCGCCGAACTCGGGCGCAAGGGCTACCGCCCCAGCAACCTGGCCATCGGCACCGCCACCGACTGCTACCAGCCCATCGAGCGCGAACTGCGGCTGACGCGCGGCGTGATCGAGCTGCTGAGCGAGGTGCGGCATCCGTTCGCGCTGGTCACCAAGTCGAGCGCGGTCGAGCGCGACCTCGACCTGATCGCGCCCATGGCCGCCGACCGGCTCGCGGCCGTGTACGTCACGATCACCACGCTCGACGGAGAGCTGGCGCGCAAGCTCGAGCCGCGCGCCGCCGCGCCGCACCGGCGGCTGCGCACCATCCGCACCCTGGCCGAGGCCGGCGTGCCGGTGGGCGTGAGCGTGGCGCCGCAGATTCCGTTCATCACCGAAGACATGGAGCAGGTGCTCGAAGCCGCCTGGGAGGCCGGCGCGCGCAGCGCCTTCTACACGGTGGTGCGCCTGCCGTGGGAGGTGGCGCCGCTCTTCAAGGAATGGCTCGAGCTGCACTACCCGCAGCGCGCCGAGCGCGTCATGGCGCGCATCCATGAGATGCGCGGTGGCAAGGACTACGACGCCGACTTCGCCACGCGCATGAAGGGCAGCGGCCTGTGGGCCGACCTGATCCACCAGCGCTTCCAGAAGGCGACCCACCGGCTGGGCTTCAACCGCGAGCGGATCGCCCTGGACACCGGCGCATTCCGCCCGCCCGGCGCCGTGGGGCAGGGTAGCCTGTTCTGAACACCGCGCCGACGCGGTAGATTCGTGGCCGTGCCGGCTTCGGCACGCATTCGGCATCGGCTGCTTCAAACAAGGTCAAGGGCGCGCATGAACAGGGTCTGGCTCGTGGTGATGGGGGTTTCGGGCTGCGGCAAGTCCAGCATGGGCGCGGCGCTGGCCACCGCGCTCGGGCTGCCGCTGATCGAGGGCGACGACCACCACCCGCCCGCCAACGTCGACAAGATGAGCCGCGGCATCGCGCTCACCGACGCCGACCGCGCCGGCTGGCTGGCCACGCTGGGCCGCGCCCTGGCCGACGCGCCGCAGGGCGCCGTCATGACCTGCTCCGCGCTCAAGCGCAGCTACCGCGACCAGCTGCGCGCCGCCGCGCCGGGCCTGCGCTTCGTGTTCATGCAGATCGACCGCGCTGAAGCCGAGCGCCGCGTGGCCGCGCGCGCGGGCGCTGGCTTGCACATGTTCCCGGCCAGCCTCGTGGCCAACCAGTTCGCCACGCTCGAATCGCCGGTGGGTGAGGCCGGCGTGCTGGCGGTGGATGCGACGGCGCCGCTGGCGCAATCGGTCGGCGTGGTGCGCGACTGGCTGGCCGACGCCGGCTGAGTCGCATTACCTGAAGAGGCGGCGAGCGGGCATTCACCAGAAACACCGCGGAACCGGCTTTGCCGGGCCGCTGGTGTTGCCCCCGGTAGGGGGTTGGCGAAGCGACACGAAGTGCGCGAAGCCTGGGGGCGAGCCCAATTTATTTATTCGATGACTTCGGGCCAGTCGGTGTGGAAGAACTGGCCTTCGGGCTTGTCCACGCGTTCATACGTGTGGGCCCCGAAGAAGTCGCGCTGCGCCTGCAGCAGGTTCGCGCTCAGGCGCGCCGTGCGGTAGCTGTCGTAGTAGGCCAGCGAGGCGCTGAAGGCCGGCACGGGAATGCCGTTGCTCACCGCCAGCGCCACCACCTCGCGCCAGTTCTGCTGCGTGCGGTTCAGCAGGTCTTGAAAGAACGGGTCGAGCATCAGGTTGCCCAGCGCCGGGTCGCGGCGGAATGCGTCGGTGATGCGGTTCAAAAAGCGCGCGCGGATGATGCAGCCGCCGCGCCAGATCGAGGCGATGCCGCCCAGGTCGAGCTGCCAGCCTTTCTTCTCGCCCATGGTCTGGATCAGGTCGAAGCCTTGCGTGTAGCTGATGACCTTCGAGGCATAGAGCGCGTCGTGCACCTTGGCCACCAGCGCCTTTTTCTCCAGCGAGAGTTCGATCTTCGGCCCCTGCAGCAGCTGGCTGGCCGCCACGCGCTGCTTCTTCTGCGACGACAGCACGCGCGCCTCGACGGCGGCGTTGATGGTGCTGATGACCACCGCGTTCTCGGCCGCGTTCAGCAGCGTCCACTGGCCCGTGCCTTTCTGGCCGGCCTTGTCCAGGATGAGGTCGACCACCGGCTGGCCGGTTTCGGGGTCTTTCTGCTCGAGCGCCTTGGCGGTGATCTGGATCAGGTAGCTCTGCAGCTCGCCCTCGTTCCATTCGTTGAAGATCGCGGCCATCTCGTCGGTCGTGAAGCCGGCCGCCTTGAACAGGCTGTAGGCCTCGCAGATCAGCTGCATGTCGCCGTACTCGATGCCGTTGTGCACCATCTTCACGTAGTGCCCCGCGCCGCCCGGGCCGATGTGGATCACGCAGGGCTCGCCGTCCACCTTGGCCGCGATGCTCTCGAAGATCGGCTTCATCACCTCCCAGGTCGACGCCGGGCCGCCCGGCATGATCGACGGCCCCTTGCGCGCGCCTTCTTCGCCGCCCGACACGCCCGCGCCGATGAAGCGCAGGCCCTTGGCTGCAAGGTAGGCGTCGCGGCGTTCCGTGTCGGTGTACAGGCTGTTGCCGCCGTCGATGACGATGTCGTCCTTGTCGAGCAGGGGAATGAGCTGCTCGATCACCTGGTCGACCGGCGCGCCGGCCTTCACCATGATCTGGATCTTGCGGGGCTTGGCCAGGCTCTGGACGAACTCTTCGAGCGTCTTCGCGCCCACCAGCTGCTTGCCGGGGTGGGCGGCAATGAAGGCCTCGGTGGTGGCCTCGGTGCGGTTGTAGACGCTGACCTGGAAGCCGCGGCTTTCCACGTTCAGCACCAGGTTCTGTCCCATCACGGCCAGGCCGATCAATCCGAAATCGCTTTGCTTGCTCATGTGTGCCGGGCCCTTCGTGCGTGTGCGGTGGATGAAGCGGGCCATTGTGCCGGGCACCCGCGCGGTGCGGCGTCGGAGGGCGTCTATACCCGCTTGGCAAACGGGTCCGGGCTGGCTATGTTGGCGGGATGACTTCCGCCGCCATGCCCGCAGCCCCTGCTGCGATCCACACCTGGTCGACCGACACCGTGCCGCCGCCGCAGCGGCTGGACTACTGGATCGGCGCGGTCTGCGAAGGCTTTCTCGAGATGGACGTGACCAGCCCGCTGGCCGGCCGCTTCGGTGCCTCGCTCGAATCCGCGCCGCTCGGGCCGCTGCATGTGAATCGCGTGCGCGGCAGCGCGCAGGACGTGTACCGCACGCGCCGCGCCATCGCCCACAGCCGCCACAACTTCTACTACCTGCTGTGCAAGGTCGACTCGCCCTGGGTCGCGGTGCAGGAAGAGCGCTCGGCGCGCCTGCTGCCCGGCGACGCGGTGCTGGTCGATTCGCGGCGCTGCTACGCCTTTCACCTGCAGCAGTCGGCCGACACGGTGTCGATCGAGTTGCCGACCGCGTGGGTCGAGTCGTGGCTGCCCGATGCCGGCGACCACGTGGCACGCCGCATCGACGGCCACAGCGGCTGGGGCGCGGCGCTCAGCGGCTTTGCCCGGGCGCTGTCGCCCGAAGTGGCCATGCGGCCACCGCTGCCGGCGGCGCTGCTGGCCGACCAGCTCGGCGGGCTGCTGGCCTTGGCGCTCGGCCCGACCGGTGGCGTGGCCATGCCCGACCCGTGCAGCCGCGCCGCCTTGCGCCAGCGCGTGCTCGACGCCACCCGCGAGCGCCATGCCGAGCCGGGCCTCACGGCCGCGGCCGTGGCGCAGGGGCTCGGCATTTCGGAGCGCAGCCTGCACCGCTGCCTGGCCGAAGGCGGCGGGGCAGGGCACGGCGCCACCACCTTCGCCAATGCGCTGGCCGCCTGCCGCATGCAGCTGGCGCAGCGCATGCTGGCCGATGCGCGCTTCGACCGCCTGAGCGTGGCGCAGATCGGCCTGCGCGTAGGGCTGTCCGACGCCTCGCATTTCGTGCGCCTGTGCCGGCGCCACCTGGGCGGCACGCCGGGCGCGCTGCGGCAGTCGCGCGGCTGAACGCCGGCTACGCCCCGAACCAGTCGCGCGCCGAGCGGCCCTGGTCGGGCCCCAGCATCGAGAAGCCGCCGTCGACCGGGATGTCGGCGCCGGTGACGAAGCGCGCCGCGGCCGAGCACAGGAACAGCACCACCTGCGCCACGTCGTCGCCATCGCCCACGCGGCCCAGCGGGTGCATCGGCGCGCCGACGCGGTCGGCCCGTGCACGGTCGCCGCCCGTCATGCGCGACAGCGCGTCCGACCAGGTCCAGCCCGGCGACACCGAGTTCACCCGCACGCCTCGCGGCGCCAGCGTGGCGGCCTGGTTGCGCGTGAGCTGAAGGATGGCGGCCTTGGCCGCGGGGTACAGCGCCCGGCCCGCGGCGCCGAACTTGCCGCCGACGCTGCCCATGTTCACGATGGCGCCGCCGTGCGCGGCCAGCGCGTCGGCGGTCTTCTGCACCAGCATCGCGCCGGAGACCAGATTGACGTTCAGCGCGGCCAGCCAGTCGGCGCGCGCGGAATCCAAGCCTGCATCGCCGTAGACCACGGCGTTGTTGATGAGAAAGTCGATGCGGCCTTCTGCGCGCAGCGTGCCGGCCACGAGCGCATCGAGCGCGTCGTCCGAGGCGATGTCGCAGGCGACGAAGCGGCAGCCCGCGCCCACGTCGGCCGCCAGCGCGGCGCCGCGCGCCGTGTCGATGTCGACCGCCACCACGCGCGCGCCGGCCTGCACGAAGGCGCGCACGATGGCGCTGCCCAGCAGCGCGGCGGCGCCGGTCACGACCGCGACCTTGCCTTGCAGCGTCGTCATGGCCGGCCTCCCATCTGCGCCACGGCCTCATCCACGCGCACCACGTCCGCGAGCATCGCCAGGGTTTCGAGGCTCGCTGCCTGCAGGTGCGCCTGCGCAGTGCTGCAGGCGTCGGCGACCACCGCCACGTCGTAGCCCAGGTCGCTCGCATGGCGCGCGCCGTGCTCGACCACGTGGTTGGTCGCGATGCCGGCCACGTACAGGCGGCTGGCGCCGGTGGCACGCACCGCCTCTTCGAGCCCGCTGGCCCAGAAGGGGTTGTTGCGCTTGTGGGTGACGACGGCCTCGCCCGGCCGCGGCGCGAGCTCGTCGTAGAACCCGGCGCCCCAGCTGCCTTCCTGCACCGCGCCGCTCTCGGCCACGCGGCGGAACAGCGTGCAGTTGCGCAGGCAGTCCGCGTAGTCCGGCGCGAAGGCGATGCGCACGAAGATCACCGGCACGCCGTTCGCGCGCGCCCCGGCGATGAGCCGCGCGGCCGAGGCGATGAGGCGCGGGCGCGCCGGGTCGTCGGCGGCCACGCCCACGCGCACCTTGCCGTCGACGTGCAGCACGTCGTTCTGGTAGTGCATCGCCAGCAGCGCGGCCTTCACAGGAACACCTGCAGGGCTTCGTGCGGCGCGTCGCAATTGACGAGGTCGACGCGCTTGGTCTGGATGCGCCAGCCGTCGTCGGCGCGGCGCAGCGTGTGCAGCACGCTGCCGCCGAAGGTGCGCTGCTCGGTCTTGCGCCACTCCAGCAGCAGGAAGGTCGAGCGCACGGTGCAGCCCGCGTCGTCGCGTGCTTCGAGCGCGATGTTGCCCAGCACGTGCACGGTGCGCGTGGGCGGCTGCTGCGAGTAGGCGCGGGCCTGCTCAAGCCGCCGCGCGCGCATCGAGCGCAGCAGGGCGTCCTCGCAGAACAGCGAGGCGTGGTTGAGGTGGTCGGCCTGGCCGTGCACCAGCGGCACCCAGTACAGGCCGTCGGGCGTGAAGAGCTTCTGCCATTCGTCCCAGCGGTGCTCGTCGAGCAGGCGCGCCTCGTGGTGCAGGAACTGCGTGAGGTCTTGCTGTTCGTTCCAGTCGCGGAAGTTCATTCGGCGCTCCCAGCCTGTGCACCCGTGTCGACGCCCATGTACCCGGCCCACGCCGCGAACATGTTGCGCGAGGGCATCTCGCTGTTGCCGTTGGACGCGCGCCCGCCCGGCAGCGGCTGGTCGCGCCCGGCGGCGCGGTGCATGCTGACCCAGTCGCCGCCGTCGGAACCCAAGCCTTCCTGCACGCGGTTGTAGGCCTCCAGGTCGTCGGGCATCACGTTCGACGAGGGCGAGTTGACGATGTTGGTGTACTTGAGCGTGCGCTGGAAGGTGGCCTCGGGCGCGCCCTTGAGCCGGAAGCTGAAGATCTCGACCAGCGTGCGGTCCACCGACAGCGGCCGTATCACGCGGATCTGCTGGAACGAGGTGTGCGGCGAGCAGCTCGGGTACACGATGGTGTTGTGCCGGTTCACGCGCAGGATCGCATCGGCCTCTTCGGCGCCCTTCGCGGCTTCGAGCGAGGCCACGTAGGCCAGGCTCACCGGGTCGGTCGGCGGCACGAAGATGCCTTCCATGAAGCCGTGGCCGTGGTCGTAGCCCTTGAGCTCCAGCTTCTCCCAGAACTCCAGCGGCTCGCCGTTGCCGTCGACGATCACCACCTCGAAGGGCTTGGGCGTGCCGGCCGGCATGGACTCGTGCTCTTCCTTGGCCGCGCGCCACGACGACTCGTGCGTGGCCACGGCGTGGATGGTGTCGTGCAGGTTCTCGAAGAAGATCTTCCAGTTGTTGCGCTGGATCACGCGCTGAACGCCACCGGCGACCTCGACTTCGCCCTCCGGGGCGCGATCGCAGAAGTTGTCGAGTGACGTGGCCACGCCGCCCAGGAACTCCTTCAGCTCCGGCCCGTCTTCCGACAGGCTGGCGAACACGAAGCCGCGGTGCGTGGCCACGCGCGCCACCTTGCGCACGCCGTACTGCGGGTCCTTCAGGTCGAGCGCGGTGCATTCGTAGCCGCTGCGCAGCGGCACCGACAGCAGGCTGCCGTCGCACTTGAAGGTCCAGCCGTGGTACAGGCAGCGCAGGAACTTGCCGGCGCTGCCGCTGCCGTCGGGCACGAGCTTGGCGCCCTTGTGCGGGCAGCGGTTGAACATCACGTGCACCTGGCCGTCGGTGTGGCGCACCATCACCACGGGCTCGCGGCCCAGGCGGGTGGTGAAGTAGTCGCCGGGCTTGGGCACCTGGCTTTCGTGGCCGATGTAGATCCAGGCCTGGCCGAACACGCGGTCCATCTCCAGCTCGAAGATGGCGGGGTCGGTGTAGACGCGCTTGTGCACGCGGTCGGGCTGCACGAGCGACTGGATGTCGATCGGGTTTGTCGCCGCCATGGGGATGATGGGGATCACGGAATTCATCGGGTGGGTCTCCTGAAACGTCATCAGATGTCGAGCACCAGGTGCGGCGTCTTGGCGCGCGACACGCAGGTGCACAGGGTCTTGCCGTCCGCCTTCTCGCGCGGACTGAGGTTGTGGTCGCGGTGGTCGGGCACGCCCTCGACCACGTCCACCACGCACACGCCGCAGTCGCCCTGGCGGCAGTCGTACAGCGGGTCCAGGCCGGCGGCGATGAGCACGTCGAGCAGGCTCTGGTCGGGCGCCACGGTCAGCGTCTTGCCCGAGCGCAGCGTGCGCACCTCGAAGGGCGCGTCGCCCGCCTGCTCGATGGCGCCGGCGAAGAGTTCGAAGTGCACGTGGTCATCGGGCCAGCCGAGCGCGCGGGCGGTGTCGACCACGGCCTGCACCATGCCGCGCGGGCCGCACACATGCAGGTGGCGACCGGGCACGGGCGCGGCCAGCAGCGCGCGCAGGTCGAGGCCGCGTGCGGGGTCGCCACCGTCGTGCACCACCGTGCCGCCGAGCGCGCGCACTTCGTGCAGGTAGGCCGTGGCTTCTTCGCTGCGCGTGGCATAGACGAAGTCGAACGCCCGCGCCTCAGCGGCGAGCGACCGCGCCATGCACAGCAGTGGCGTGATGCCGATGCCGCCCGCGATGAGCAGCGGCGGCGCGCTGCCCGCGTGCAAGGCGAAGTCGTTGCGCGGCGCGTGCGCGGCCAGCGCGGTGCCCGGTTGCAGCGCATGCATCCAGGCCGAGCCGCCCGCACCTTGGGGCTCGCACAGCACCGCGATCTCGCAGCGGTCGGAGCCGTCGTGCGGCTTGGCGAGCGAGTAGGCGCGCTGCCCCGGGTGGCCGTTGGCCTGCACCACCTGCACGCCCAGGTGCGCACCCGGCGTGAACGGCGGCAGGGGCTCGCCATTCGCCGAGCGCAGCACGAAGGCCTTGATGGCCGGCGTGAGCGGCGTGACCGCGTCCACGACCAGCGCCAGCATGTCGGCGGCGCCGCTCATCCCAAGGGCAGCGCCGGGTCGGCGATGGTGAGGCCGGTCGATTTTTCCCAGCGCGGCATCAGCGTGTTCGACGGCTGCGTTTCGTCGACCAGCTTGTGCGCTGTCTCGGCGCCGGCCACGGGCAGGCCCTTCGGATCGAGCAGGCCGATCTGCACCAGCACGCTGGCCTGGTCCCAGTAGATGTGCTCGTGGTAGAGCTTGTCGCCGCGGAACTTCACGATGGCCACGAGCGGAATCTCCACCGGCTTGCCGGTGGGCGCGATGCCCGGGAGCAGCCAATCGATCTCGACCGTGTGGGTGAAGCTGAACAGCATCTCGTCCACGATCTGCGTGGCGCCCACGGTGCGCGAGATGGGCGTGAGCCGTGTGTCGGGCGGCGTGCTCGGAATGAAGTGGTGCTTGTAGAAGCGCGACAGCTCCTTGGCGCCCACGCCGCCGGTCATGGTCGGGATGTGGTTCACGTAGGGCTCGCTCACCATCGTGGCCATGGTGGCGACCACGTCGCGCGTGGCGAACTCGTGCTCGCAGTGCTTGTCCCACAGCGCCGAGAGGTCGTACACCGGGCCGATCGCTTCCTTGAACAGCGCCATCGAGCGCTGGTGCGCCATGAGCGTGGAGGGCTTGTCGAAATGCTCGCCGCCGGTGCGCGCAAACGCATGGTCGACGCCGGGGTAGACGTACATCTGCGCATCGGGCTGGCCGGCGAAGGCTTCGAGCACCTGGGCGCGGGCCTCGGATGGGCAGAACTGATCGAGCTCGGCGAAGTGCAGGGCGATCGGGCATTTGATTTGCGACACGAGGTCGAGTGCGCCTTCGATGCCCACGCCGTAGTAGCCCACGGCCGCGTCCACGCCCGAATGCGCGGCGGCCAGGTAGGCCAGCTTGCCGCCGAGGCAGAAGCCCAGCGCGCCGACTTTGCCGGTGCAGGCCGGGTGCGCGCGCAGCGCCTTCACGCTCGCCGTGACGTCGGCCACGCCGGCGTCGATGTCGAACTTCTGGAAGAAGCCGAAGGCGCGCTGCCAGTCTTCGGGCGAGTAGCCCAGATCGACGCCGGGCTCCATGCGCCAGAACAGGTCGGGCGCGAGCACCACGTAGCCTTCCTGCGCATAGAGGTCGGCCACCTCGCGCACGTAGGCATTGACGCCGAAGATCTCCTGGCACAGCACGATGCCGGGGCCGCGCCCCGAGGCCGGCAGGGCCAGGTAGCCGCGAAAGGTCTGGGTGCCGTCGCCGGCCGGGATGTCGATGGTGTCGCTCATCGGTTCGTCTCTTGAAGTGGTGGGGTCGGCGGCGATTCTGGGGAGCGCGCCGGCCTGTTGTCTGTCCATTTCGTGCAGCGGTTTCGGTCGCACGAAACGGATAGCGGGGCGCCGCCACCGCACAGAGACTGCGCCCTGCATTTGCTGCCCCCACGTTCAACGAACTCACCCCGAGGAGACCTTTCATGTCGCAGGCCACGCCCCGATCCGTCTTGTGCGCGCTCACCGTCCTGGTGGGCGCGCTGGCTTTACCCACGCAGGCACAGACCGTGAAAGTCGGCCTGGCGATGGACCTGTCCGGCCCCTTCGCCGTCGGCGGCGCCGAGGCCAAGGCCGGCTTCGCCGTGGCGATGAAGCAGCTGGGCGGCAAGCTCGGCGGCGTGCCGGTGGAGTTCGTCGAGGCCGACACGGCCGGCAACCCCGAGATGGCGCGTCAGGTGGTCGAGCGCATGCTGCTGCGCGACAAGATCGATTTGTTCACCGGGCCCGTCGGCTCGTCGGTCGCGCTGGCCGTCGGCCCGCCGCTCTTCGCCGCCAAGGTGCCCTACCTGTCGAGCAACACCGGCCCGAGCGACTACTCGGGCGCGCGCTGCAATCCGTACTTCTTCGGTGCCTCGTACCCGAACGACGCGTACTACGAGTCGGCCGGCAAGTTCGCGAGCGACAAGGGTTTCAAGAAGGTCGCGATGATCGCGCCCAGCTACCCGGGCGGCAAGGACGCCATCAACGGCTTCAAGCACACCTTCAAGGGCGCCGTGGGCGACGAGCTGTACACCAAGCTCGGGCAGCTCGACTACTCGGCCGAGCTGGCGCAGATCCGCGCCTCGAAGCCCGATGCGCTGTACTTCTTCCTGCCCGGCGCGATGGGCGTGAGCTTCATCAAGCAGTTCGTCGGCGCGGGGCTGTCGAAAGACGTGGCACTGATCTCCACCGCCTTCTCGGCCGACGAGGACATGATCCCTGCCGTCGGCGAGCCGATGCTGGGCCTGTTCAACACCGCGCACTGGTCGTTCGACCTCGACAACCCGGCCAACCAGCGCTTCGTGGCCGCGTTCCGCCAGCAGAACAACGGGCGCAACCCGTCGTTCTATGCCGGCCAGGCCTACGACGTGCTCATGGCGATGGATGCGGCCGTGCGCGACGTCGGCGGCAAGGTGGCCGACAAGCCCGCGCTGCTCAAGGCGATCAAGGCGGCCAACTACAAGTCGGTGCGCGGCGATTTCCGCTACGGCCCCAACAACTTCCCGATCCAGAACTACTACCTGCGCGTGGTCGCCAAGGACGGCAGCGGGCGCATCGCCAACAAGGTGATCGGCACCGTGCTGGAGCGCTACCAGGACCGCACCGCCGCGCAGTGCGCGATGAAATCCTGATTGGGCTTCAGTGCCGCGCGGCCGGGAGCCGCGCGGGGTCGCGCGAGGTGTCGCGCGGCAATTGCCCGAAGCGCTCGCGGTAGCAGGCGGCAAAGCGGCTCAGGTGCGAGAAGCCGCAGTTCAGCGCCACCTCGGTGACGCTGGCGCCGTCGTGCCGCGTCAGCAGTGCGTGCGCGGCGTCGAGCCGCATGTTGCGCAGCACCTCGCCGGGCGACAGGTCGCGGTGGCGCCGGAAGAGCAGGGCGAGGCCGCGGCGCGTGACGCCCGCAGCCTGTGCCACGTCTTCGAGCGAGAGCAGCGAGTCGAGCCGCTCGCGCATGAATTCTTCGGCCCGCCGCAGCTGCCGCAGGCTGGTTTCCTCGGTGCCGCGCTGCGCGTCGGCATGCCGCTGCAGCACCGAATTCGGCCGGTGGCACAGCAGGTAGAGCATGAGGTTGTCTTCGCAGTGCGCGAGCCAGCGCGGGTCGTAGTGCTCGAACTCCGTGGGCGGCAGCAGCGAAGCCAGGCTCGCCACCATGCGGCACCACTGCGTGCCCGCCGCGTCGTCCAGGCGCAGGGGCATGTCGAAATCGATCTCGCCGACGGTGTCGCCGCCGCGCAGCGCGAAGGCATGGCGCGCGACCTCCTGCAGGCGGCTGAGTTCGATCTTCAGCATCAGCTGTTCGCAGTCGGCATGCCAGCGCAGGCGCACCGGCTTGTGGGCGGAAATGATGGCGCCCTGGCCCGGGTGGATCTGCAGCGTCTGCCCGCCGGTGTGGATGTCGGCGCGGCCGCGCAGCGGCATCTGCACCAGCACGAAGTTGCCGAGCGCGTCGGGCTCGATGTCGACATCGCACCCGTAGCGCAGGATGCACAGCGACAGTGCGCTCATCTCGGCGCGGCAGAAGATGGCATCGACATCGCCCGAGCGCCACACGCTGCGGTGCGGCTTCAGCTCATGGGCCACGCGCGCGTGCGTCTCTTCGGCCTCGCGCGAGCGGAAGACCTCGCGCCTGTACAGCGGGGACAGTTGCTGACTCGACCATGCGTCCATGGACACTCCTGCGGGGCCAAAGTGGGGAAAGCGACGGAAACGGACGCTTTTTTCTACGCTGGAATCTACGTGGGTGCGCCGCGCGCCGCCATGGGAGTTGCCCGGGCAACGGGCATCCCCGTTGCAAGAAGCTTGCCGGCCCTGTGTCTAAATGCTGCGCAGGTTGACCCGCTTGGACAACGCTTCCGCACTCTCGCGCCGCTCGCTGTAGCGATCGACCAGGTGGTCCGCGCAGTCGCGCGTGAGCAGCGTGAACTTCACCAGCTCTTCCATCACGTCGACCACGCGCTCGTAGTAGGGCGAGGGCTTCATGCGGCCCGCGTCGTCGAACTCGAGGAAGGCCTTGGCCACCGACGACTGGTTGGGGATGGTGATCATGCGCATCCACCGGCCCAGCACGCGCAGCTGGTTCACCGCGTTGAACGACTGCGAGCCGCCCGACACTTCCATCACCGCGAGCGTCTTGCCCTGCGTGGGCCGCACCGAGCCGACGGCCAGCGGAATCCAGTCGATCTGCGCTTTCATGATTCCGGTCATCGCGCCGTGGCGTTCGGGCGAGGTCCACACCATGCCCTCGGCCCACTGCGCAAGATCGCGCAGCTCCTGCACCTTCGGATGGTCTTCGGGTTCGCCGTCGGGCAGCGGCAGGCCGCGCGGGTCGTAGATGCGGGGCTCGGCGCCCATCGCGCGCAGCAGGCGCGCTGCCTCTTCGGTCAGCAGGCGGCTGTAGGAGCGCTCGCGCAGCGAACCGTACAGCAGCAGGATGCGCGGCGCATGGGTGGCGCGTGTGGTGGGCAGAAGCTCCTGCAGGCGCGGAACATGGAACGCATCGGCGTCGAGCTGAGGGAGATCAGGGCTTGGCGACACGCTGGCCTTTCGCGTCGATCACCGCTTCGCCGTCTTCCTTGGAGAACGCGCCTTGCTGCGGCTTGGGCAGGATGTCGAGCACGGCTTCCGAAGGGCGGCACAGGCGCGTGCCCCGCGGCGTGACGACGATGGGGCGGTTGATGAGGATCGGGTGTTGCAGCATGAAGTCGATGAGCTGTTCGTCGCTCCACTTCGGATCGCCCAGGCCCAGTTCGTCGTACGGCGTGCCTTTCTGGCGAAGCACGTCGCGCACGGGAACGCCCATCGCCGCGATCAGCCGCGTGAGCGTGGCGCGGTTGGGCGGGGTCTTCAGGTACTCGATGACGGTGGGTTCATCGCCCGTGTTGCGGATCAGCGCGAGCACATTGCGCGACGTGCCGCAGGCGGGGTTGTGATAGATCGTGATGTCGCTCATGGCAAGCTCGTTGGAGAAGAAGAAAAGAAAGAAGGGTCAGCCGAGGCTGAGCCGCAGCGCCAGTGCGGCGAGCGTCGCGGCCAGCACGGGCAGGGTCAGCACGATGCCGATGCGGAAGTAGTGGCCCCAGGTGATGGTCATGCCCTTCTTCGAGAGCACGTGCAGCCACAGCAGCGTGGCCAGGCTGCCGATGGGCGTGATCTTCGGGCCGAGGTCGCAGCCGATCACGTTGGCGTAGACCATGGCCTCCTTCACGAGACCCACCGCGCCCGAGGCCTCGATCGACAGCGCACCGACCAGCACGGTCGGCATGTTGTTCATGACCGAGGAGAGCACCGCCGCGAGAAAGCCGGTGCCCATGGCCGCGCCCCAGACGCCGCCTTGCGCGAACAGGTTCAGCAGCGTGGCGATCTGGCCGGTGAGCCCGGCGTTGCGCAGCCCGTAGACCACGAGGTACATGCCCAGCGAGAAGACGACGATCTGCCAGGGCGCGCCGCGCAACACCTGGCGCGTGCCGATCACCGGGCCGCGTGCCGCCACCGCGAGCAGGATCACCGCGCCGAAGGCGGCCACGGCGCTCACCGGCACGCCCAGCGGCTCCAGGCCGAAGAAGCCCACGAGCAGCAGCGCGAGCACGACCCAGCCGGCGCGGAAGGTGTCGCGGTCGCGGATCGCGTCGGCGGGGTTCTTGAGGCGGGCCATGTCGTAGTGCGCGGGAATGTCGCGCCGGAAGCACCACAGCAGCACGCCCAGGCTCGCGAGCACAGCGGCGACGTTGACGGGCACCATCACCGAGGCATACGCGTTGAAGCCGATGCCGAAGAAGTCGGCCGACACGATGTTCACGAGGTTCGACACGATGAGCGGCAGGCTGGCCGTGTCGGCGATGAAACCCGCCGCCATGACGAAGGCCAGGGTGGTCGCCGGCGTGAAGCCGAGCGCCACGAGCATGGCCATCACGATGGGCGTGAGGATCAGCGCCGCGCCGTCGTTGGCAAAAAGGGCCGAGACCGCGGCGCCCAGCAGCACGATGAAGGCGAACAAGCGGCGGCCGTTGCCGCGCCCCCAGCGGGCCACGTGCAGCGCGGCCCACTCGAAGAAGCCGGCCTCGTCGAGCAGCAGGCTGATGAGGATGACGGCGATGAAGGTCGCGGTGGCGTTCCAGACGATGGCCCAGACGACGGGGATGTCGGTGAGCTGCACCACGCCGAAGAGCAGGGCGATGACGGCGCCCAGCGAGGCGCTCCAGCCGATGCCGAGGCCGCGTGGTTGCCAGATGACGAGCACGAGCGTGAAGATGAAGATGAGGAGGGCGGGGATCATGTTCTTCTGTTCAGGGCGTGTGCACAGGCCACCGGGTACTTCCCTCCGCGAATGTCCCCCGGCCTGCGGCCTCCTCCTTGATTTCGCTGCGGGAAGCACCCGGTGTCCTGTGCACGGGGACGCGCTGTTGGTGTGCGCCGATCAACGACTGCACTGCCCCATGCTCACGTCGATGGGGTGCCTTGCGCAGCGAAATCAAGGGGGAGGCCGCAGGCCGGAGGACATTCGCGGAGCAAGGTGCCCCGTCGGCGGGAGCACGCCAGAGCACACGCACGCTGCGTGCAACAGCACAAGCTTTCATGGTCAGCAGTCGCAGGTGGTCGCGGGAAGGCAGGCTTCCCCCTGGCAGCAGTTCTCGGTGAGGTAGCCGAGCAGGCCATTCATCCGCTCGAACGACGCGCGGTAGATGAGGTTGCGCCCCTGGCGCTCTTGCGAGACCAGGCTCGCGTTCACCAGCTCCTTGAGGTGAAAGGACAGCCCCGTGGCCGACACCGCCAGCGTTTCGGTCAGCGCACCCGGCGTTAGCCCGTCGGGCCCGGCGACCACCAAGGCACGGAACACCCGCAGGCGCACGGGTTGCGCGAGTGCGCCCAAGGCGCGGACCACATCATTTTCTTCCATTATTCAAGTATCTTTGAATTATTGAATCGAGGCAACCCACGGCACAGAAAGACCGGTGGCACGAATCGGCCATCGCCCTGGCAGGCAGCGGCCATCCGCGATGCACCGCTTTTTCTACAGTCGCCCTCGGTCCATTCCCCAACGCAGCATCCAACGAAGGAGACACCCATGTCCGACACCTATGTTCTGGTTCACGGCGCCTGGCACACCGGCGCCGAAATGGAGGCCGTGGCCGACGGCCTGCGCGCGGCCGGCCACACCGTGCATTGCCCCACCGTGGCAGGCAACAACCCCGGCGACGACCGCGCGGGCACCGGCCTGGCCGACGCCATCGCCTCGGTGGTCCGCTTCATCGAGGCCAAGGACCTCACGCAGGTGCGGCTCGTGGGCCACAGCTACGGCGGCATGGTGATCTCGGGCGTGGCCGACCGCATCGCGGCGCGGCTGCGCCGGCTGGTCTACATCAACGCCTTCGTGCCGCTCGACGGCGAGGCGCTCAACGACATGGTGCCGCCGCATTACGTGACCATGTTCGACGCGGTGGCTGCGGCCAACAACAATGCCGTGACGTTGCCCTTCGAGATCTGGCGCGAGGCCTTCATCAACGACGCCGACCTCGCGCTGGCGCAGTCCGCCTACGACAAGCTCAACCCGCACCCGTACCGCACCTTCACCGACAAGATCCAGCTGAAGCAGCCGCTGGCGGCGCTGGCGCTGGGCAAGTCGTACGTCAATTGCCAGCAGGACACGGCGCTGCCGCACAGCCTGCCGTGGCATCCGCGGCTGTCGGAGCGGCTGGGGTTGTTCCGGCTCGTGGAGTGCCCTGGCAGCCACGAGATGTTCTTCTCGAACCCGCAGCGGTTGGCGCAGGCGATTCTTGAAGCAGGGCGCGACTGACGGAAGACTTCAGTCGTTGGGAAAGAGCGCGTCGAACACGCGCAGCGACGCATAGGCGTCGTTGGCCGCGTAGCGGATCTGCGATTCGGTGAGCTGCTTGTGCGCCCAGTTCGAGGTGGTCGCCTTGCGCGACTTGGCGAAGCGGCGGTTGAACATCAGCGCCACCGCCGTCTTCACGCCCACCGAGCGGCGGTAGCCGCGCCGGCGGAACTCGTCGTCGATGTCGAACACGGCCTGCGGCGCAATCGCCAGCCGCAGGCGGATCAGCGACAGGTCGCTCGAGAGCCCGAAGCCGACCTTGCGCAGTTCGGTGGACGCGAGCAGGCCCGCGACCACGGGGTTGCATTCGTCGCGGTGCAGCTGGAACAGCCAGGCCGTGTCGCGCGTGGCGAACTGCACGACGTGCGGGCCGGTCGACACTTCGTTCTTCGCGAAGGTGGGGCGCGACTCGGTGTCGAAGCCCGCCACGCCGGCGTCGAGCAATTCGTCGGCGGCGCGCTCGGCTTCGGCTAGCGAGCTGACGACCACGATGTCTTTCAGGTCGAGGCTGTCGAAGGGGTCGAGCAGCGCGATCTGTTCGCGCTCGGGAAGCGGAGGGAGCCGGTGGCCGTGGTTGTTGTTCTGGTCGTTCACCGGGTCTTCGCTTTCGCGGCCTTGGGGGTTGTCTTGGGTTTAGGTTTGGGCTTCTTCTGCTTCGGCGGCTGGCCCGAACGCAGTGCGGCCTCGTAGGCCAGGCGGCCCCAGCGCGCGGCTTCCTCGCGGTCTTCGAACAGGTCGGCCGGCGCGAGGCGGTACGACATCGGCATCTCCTTGCCTTCGCGCACGTAGGTGAAGGGCGGCAGATTCAGCGCATCGAAGTGCGCGGCGCTGCCGGCATCGGCCTTGAGGTACAGCGTGTCCTTCGCGACGAGCGCGATCATGCGGCCTTCGTGCCACACGCCGTGGCCGCCGAACATGCGGCGGGTCTCGATGCGGCCGAGGCGTTCGAAGGTCTCGTGCAGGCTCTGGACAAAGACACTCATGAAGTGATCTCGATGCGGTTGCCGTCCGGGTCGAGCACCACGCTCTCGTAGTAGCCGTCGCCGGTGCGGCGCGGGCCGTCGAGCAGCGGATAGCCGTCGGCCTTCAGCCGCTGCGTGAGCGCATCGACCTCGGCGTCGGAGCCGACCGAAATCGCCAGGTGCGTCCAGCCCATGCGCTGCGCGCCGGCCTCGGCGACCACGGGCGAGAGGGTGCTGGTGGTCATGGCCTCGATGCGCGCGCCGTCGCCCAGGCTCAGGAAGCACGAGGCGAAGCCCTTGGCCGGGTTGACGTAGCCGGCGCCGGCGGTGGCGCCGAAGTAGTCGACGTAGAAGCGCTTGCAGCGTTCGAGGTCGGTGGTCCAGAGGGCGATGTGATCGATGCGGATGCGCATGGGACAGGAAGGAAGTGCGGAGGGTGTCAGCCCGTGCGCCAGGGCGCGCGGCTGGGCGACCAATGGTAGGCGATGCGTTCGCGCCCGCTGCCGGGGTGGCGGTCGACCACGCCGCGCACGAGGCCGTAGCGTTCGTAGAAGCGCTGCGCCTCGGTGTTGGTGACGGCCACGTGCAGCCGCCAGCCGTGCGGCATGCGCACGCAGGCCTCGTCGAGCAGCGCCTTGCCCAGGCCCTGGCTGCGCAGGTGCGGTTCGACGAACAGCTGGGCCACGTACTCGCGCGCCGTGAGCAGCACCATGAAGGCCAGCACCTGGCCGTCGCGCTCGGCCAGCACCACGTCGGCGGGCGGGATGAATTCGGTCTGCACGCGCCGCAGCCAGTGGCCGATGGGCTCGACGTGGACGGCGCTGCGGTTGGCCGACACCCAGGCGCGGCGCCAGATGCCCGCGAGCACCATGTTCTCTTCGGCGCCGCCATCGCGCGAGCGCAGCTGGAAGGCAGGAATCTGGGCAGCGGACATGCGGACCATGATAGCCACGCCGGGTGCGGACCGCACCCCTTTGTGCTCAGCCGTTCAGCGTCTGCGCATGGTGCGCGATGTGGTCCGCCATGAAGCTCTGGATGAAGTAGTAGCCGTGGTCGTAGCCCGCGTGGCGGCGCAGCGTGAGCGGCTGGCCGGCGGCGAAGCAGGCGGCCTCGAAGGCCTCGGGGTGCAGCTGCTCGGCGAGGAATTTGTCGGCCAGGCCCTGGTCGATGAGGATGCCCTGCGGATAGGGCGCCACGGTCTGCGACTGCATCAGCGCGCTGGCGTCGTGCGCGAGCCACTGCGCGCGGTCGTCGCCGGGCTCGCCCAGGTAGCCGGCGAAGGCCTTCCGGCCCCACGGGCACTGGGTGGGCGCGCAGATCGGCGCGAAGGCCGAGAGCGACTTGAAGCGCCCCGGGTGCCGCAGCGCCAGCGTGAGCGCGCCGTGGCCGCCCATCGAGTGGCCGAAGATGCCGATGCGCTCGCCGTCGATGGGAAAGTGGCGGGCCACCAGCGGCAGCAGCTCGTGCACGATCCAGCTTTCCATGCGCCAGTGCGTGGCCCAGGGCTCGGCGGTGGCGTCGAGGTAGAAGCCGGCGCCGATGCCGAAGTCCCAGCTGTCTTTTGCGCCCGGCAGGCTCTCGGGTTCGGCGCCGCGCGGGCTGGTGTCGGGCGCGATGAGCGCAACGCCCAGGCTGGCGGCCATGCGCTGCGCGCCGGCCTTCACCGCGAAGGTCTCTTCGTTGCAGGTCAGGCCCGCAAGGTAGAGCAGGGCGGGCACGCGCGTGTGCGCGGCCTGCGGCGGCAGGTAGACCGAGAAGCGCATCGGCAGGCCGATCTCGTGCGAGCGGTGCTCGACGAAGCGCTGCACGCCGCCGAAGGCGTGGTGTTCGGAAAGGAGTGTCGGGGTGGTGTCGGTCATGAAGAAGAAGTCGTCTGGCTGCGCAGCGCGGGCACGAGTTCAAGCACGGCGTCGGCAAAGGTGCGCGGCGCTTCCTGCGGCAGGTTGTGGCCCGCGCCGGGCACGAGGCGGTGCGAGCGCGGCCCGCTGAAGCGGTGCGCGTGGGCCGAGGCATCGGCGGGCGGTCGCACGCCGTCGTCGATGCCGTCGAAGGTGATGGCGGGCACGGTGATCGTCGGCTGCGCGGCAAGGCGGCGTTCGATGTCGGCATACGCCGGGTCGCCGGGCACGAGGCCGAAGCGGTGGCGGTACGAATGGATCACCACGTCCACGAAGTCGGGGTGGTCGAAGGCGGCGGCGCTGCGTTCGAAGCTGGCGTCGTCGAAGCGCCAGGTTGGCGACCACAACTGCCACAGCAGTTTCGTGAGGGCCTTGCGGTCCTTCGCGAGGCCGGCGCGGCCGCGTTCGCTGTGGAAGTAGTACTGGTACCAGAGGCTGTGCTCGTTGGCGGGCGTGTCGGGCTCCATCGCCTTGGCGATGTTCTGGATGTTGTAGCTGTTGAGCGAGACCAGCCCCGCGCAGCGTTCGGGCCACAGCGCCGCCACCACGCAGGCGGCGCGGCCGCCCCAGTCGTAGCCGGCCAGCACGGCGCGCTCGATCTTCAGCGCGTCGAGCAGCGCGAGCAGGTCGGCGCCGAACGCCGCCTGTTCGCCTGAGCGCGGCGTGGCGTCACTCAGGAAGCGCGTGGCGCCGTAGCCGCGCATGTACGGCACGATCACGCGGCAGCCTTGGGCGGCCAGCATTGGCGCAACCTCGGCGTAAGTGTGAATGTCGTACGGAAAGCCGTGCATCAGCAGCACGGGCGGGCCGTCGGCCGGGCCGGCTTCGTAATAGGCGATCTCGAGGACGCCCGCTTCGATGGTGCGCAGGGGTTCCATGCGGTTCATGGCGGGCGCCTCCTCGGGCTCAGTACAGGACCACGCCGCGAATGGACTCGCCGCGTTTCATGAGATCGAAGCCCTTGTTGATGTCTTCGAGCGGCATGGTGTGCGTGATCAGGTCGTCGATGTTGATCTTGCCTTCCATGTACCAGTCGACGATCTTCGGCACGTCGGTGCGCCCGCGCGCGCCGCCGAAGGCCGAGCCTTCCCACTTGCGGCCGGTGACCAGCTGGAACGGGCGGGTGCTGATCTCGGCGCCGGCCTCGGCCACGCCGATGATGATGCTGCGGCCCCAGCCCTTGTGCGTGCATTCGAGCGCCTGGCGCATCACCTGCGTGTTGCCGATGCACTCGAAGCTGTAGTCGGCACCGCCGTCGGTCAGCTGCACGATGGCGTCGACCACGTTCTCGGTGGTCTTGGGGTTGATGAAGTGCGTCATGCCGAACTGGCGGGCCATGGCTTCGCGCTCGGGGTTCAGGTCGACGCCGATGATCTTGTCGGCGCCCACCATCTTGGCGCCCTGGATCACGTTCAGGCCGATGCCGCCCAGGCCGAACACCACGACGTTCGCGCCGGCTTCGACCTTGGCCGTGAAGATCACGGCGCCGATGCCGGTGGTGACGCCGCAGCCGATGTAGCAGACCTTGTCGAAGGGCGCGTCTTCGCGGATCTTGGCCAGCGAGATTTCGGGCGCGACCGTGTAGTTGCTGAAGGTGC
>Ga0160441_100169_pt1 | contig 71270 bp, 65 predicted proteins | sample HID1971K_E1MG_FD_108260 | JGI IMG/M metagenome (GOLD analysis project Ga0160441, IMG submission 108260) | Enriched millipede-associated microbial communities from UW Madison campus, WI, USA - HID1971K_E1 MG | ecosystem: Host-associated > Arthropoda: Insects > Digestive system > Unclassified ... | reverse complement strand
GTGGAGATGATGGCCACCAAGATGGAGCAGGGCTACGACCGCCTGCGCGCGGCCAGCTTTGCCTGGGAAAGCACCGCGTTCCCGATGTTGACCGGTACGCTGATCACCGCCGCCGGCTTCCTGCCGATTGCGACCGCTGCGTCCAGCACCGGTGAATACACCCGTTCGCTGTTCCAGGTGGTGACCATCGCGCTGGTGGTGTCGTGGATCGCGGCGGTGCTGTTCATTCCGTACCTGGGCGACAAGATGCTGCCGGACCTGTTCAATCCGCAGCCACCCAAGCCGGGCAGCGTCGCCGCGCGCTGGCAGGCCCGCCGCACGGCATGGGGCGACCGCTACCCCGCGTTGGCACGCTGGATCGTGCCCAAGCAGCACGCACACGACCACGACCCGTACCAGCGTCCGTTCTACACCCGCTTCCGGCGCTTCCTGGATACCTGCCTGCGCCATCGCTGGTGGGTGATCGGGGCCACCGCGGCGCTGTTCGTGTTCTCGCTGCTGATCTTCCGCTTCGTGCCGCAGCAGTTCTTCCCGGACTCGACCCGGCCGGAACTGATGGTGGACATCGAGCTGGCGGAAGGCGCCTCGCTGGAGGCGACCAAGGCGCAGGCGGCAAAGCTGGAAAAGCTGCTGCACGGCCGTGAGGGCATCAGCAACTACGTGGCCTACGTGGGGACCGGTTCGCCGCGTTTCTACCTGCCGCTGGACCAGCAGCTGCCCGCCACCAATTTCTCGCAGTTCGTGGTGCTGACCGAAAACGCCGACGCGCGCGAGGCCACCCGCGACTGGCTGATCAAGGACGTGATTCCGCAGTTCACCGACGTGCAGATGCGCGTGACCCGCCTGGAAAACGGACCGCCGGTGGGCTACCCGGTGCAGATGCGCATTTCCGGCGAGCACTTCGACCAGGTGCAGGCGATCGCGCGGCAGGTGCAGGCCAAGGTGCGCGAGAACCCGCACGTGATCAACGTCAACCTGGACTGGAGCGAGCCGAGCAAGGTGGTGCGACTGGTGATCGACCAGGATCGTGCGCGCGCGCTGGGCGTGAGCAGCGCGCAGGTGAGCCAGTTGCTGGGCACCTCGCTGTCGGGCATGAGCGTGAGCACGTACCGCGAAGGCAACCGCCTGATCGAGATGCTGCTGCGCGGCCCGGAAAACGAGCGGGTTCGGCTGGACATGCTGGGCAGCCTGGCGATTCCGACCGCCAGCGGCACCTCGGTGACGCTGTCGCAGGTGGCCCGCCTGGAGTATGTGTTCGAAGACGGCATCATCTGGCACCGCAACCGGCTGCCGACGGTGACCGTGCGCGCCGACGTCGGCGACGCCACGCAGCCCCTGGACGTGGTGCAGCAGATCCTGCCGACGCTGGACGGCATCCGTGCCGAGCTACCGTCGGGGTACCTGCTGGAGACCGGCGGCACGGTGGAAGATTCGGCGCGCGGACAGGATTCAATCAAGGCCGGCATGCCGCTGTTCCTGATCGTGGTGGCGACGTTGCTGATGCTGCAGCTGCGCAGTTTCTCGCGCGCGGCGATGGTGCTGGTGACCGCACCGCTGGGCATCATCGGGGCGACGTTGTTCCTGCTGCTGTTCCGCGCCCCGTTCGGGTTCGTGGCGTTGCTGGGCACGATCGCGCTGGCGGGCATGATCATGCGCAACTCGGTGATCCTGATCGACCAGATCCAGCAGGACATCGACGCCGGCCATGACCGCTGGCACGCGATCATCGACGCCACCGTGCGCCGCTTCCGCCCGATCGTGCTGACTGCGCTTGCCGCGGTGCTGGCGATGATCCCGCTGTCGCGCAGTGCGTTCTACGGCTCGATGGCGATCTCGATCATGGGCGGGTTGATTGTCGGCACCGTGCTGACGCTGGTGTTCCTGCCGGCGCTGTATGCGGCGTGGTTCCGGGTGAAGCCGGACGAGGCCCGGTAGGGTCTCGTCCGGCGCTGCCATGCCCAGGGGGCATGGCAGCCTTGTGTATCCCGAACGGGATGCACAAGGGGTAGAGCGGACTGTTAGTCCGCTGCCGTTCGCGCGGTGTGTGGGTCTGCGCCAAGAGCAGCGGACTAACAGTCCGCTCTACCAGTCCGTTCTGCCTCTGCGCCGCCTCTTATCCCAGACGCGCCAACACCGCGTCGGTGGCCTGCGTGGTGCTCACCGCCTGGCCCTTGGCGGCCAGGTCGGCGGTGAACACCCCATCGTCCAGCGAGGCATGTACGGCCGCTTCCACGGCGGCTGCTTCGGCTTCCAACCCCAGCGAATGACGCAACAGCATCGCAGCGCTGAAGATCGTGGCGTAGGGATTGGCGATGCCTTTGCCAGCGATATCCGGGGCCGAGCCGTGGATCGGCTCGTAAATGCCCACCGCACCCGGCTCACCCAACGACGCCGACGGCAGCAGGCCGAGCGAACCGGCCAGCATCGAAGCCTCATCGGTGAGGATGTCGCCGAACATGTTCTCGGTCACGATCACGTCGTACTCGCGCGGCTTGGCCAGCAGGTGCATGGCCATCGAATCCACCAGCTGGTGCTCCAGCGCGATCTCCGGGAATTCCTCGCGGCCGATCCGCGCCGCCACATCACGCCACAGGCGCGAAGTTTCCAGCACGTTGGCCTTGTCCACCGAGGTGACCTTGCCACGGCGCTGCCGTGCCAACCGGAACGCGCTGCGCATCACCCGCTCGATTTCGCCCACGCTGTAGCTGCACAGGTCACTGGCGGTGTCGGCGGTGCGCGTCTTCTCGCCGAAGTAGATGCCGCCGGTGAGTTCGCGCACCACCACGAAGTCCACGCCCTCCAGCAGCTCCGCCTTGATCGGCGAGGCGCCCAGCGCGGCCGGGTGGGTGCGCACCGGGCGCAGGTTGGCATACAGCCCCAGCGCCTTGCGGATGGCCAGCAGGCCCTGTTCCGGTCGCACTTTCGCGTTCGGGTCGGACCACTTCGGGCCGCCCACCGCGCCCAGCAGGATCGCATCGGCCTGGCGACAGGCCTCCAACGTGGCCGTCGGCAGCGGCTCGCCGTGGCGGTCGATGGCGATGCCGCCGATATCGTGTTCGCTGAAATGGAAGGTGTGGGCAAAGCGTTCGGCCACCGCGCCCAGCACCGCAACCGCGGCCGCGGCGACTTCCGGACCGATGCCATCACCGGGCAATACGACAATCTCAGCGTGCATGTTCACTCTCGTAACGTTCAATGTCAGGGGTACGACCCAACAGATACCCCAACTGGTCCACGCCTTCCAGCAGACAGGTCTGCGAGAAGCCGTCCAGCGGGAAGGAATACACCCGGCCATCGGGCGTGCGCAGTTCGCGCGCGGCGATGTCCACGGTCAACGCGTCGTCGGGGCGCTGCATCAGCGTCTGCACGTCGGCTTCGTCGAGCACGATCGGCAGCAGGCCGTTTTTCAGCGCATTGCCGCGGAAGATATCGGCGATTTCGCTGCTGACGATCGCGCGCAGGCCCAGGTCGGCCAGTGCCCACGGCGCGTGCTCGCGCGAGGAGCCACAGCCGAAGTTGCGCCCGGCCAGCAGGATGCTGCGCCCGGCATTGTGCGGCTGGTTGAAGGCGAAACCCGGGTTCGGGCTGCCGTCGGCCTGCCAGCGCCAGTCGTTGAACGCGTGCTTGCCCAGCCCGGCACGTTCGGTGGTGGACAGGAACCGCGCCGGAATGATCTGGTCGGTGTCGATGTTGGTCTCGCGCAGCACCACGCTGGTCGAGGTCAGGGTGCGGAAGCCGCTCATCAGGCCACCTCCTGGCTGGCATACAGTTCACGCGGGTCGGCCACGTGGCCGTTCACCGCTGCCCAGGCGGCCGTCATCGGCGAGGCCAGCAGCGTGCGGGAGCCCGGGCCCTGGCGGCCTTCGAAGTTGCGGTTGCTGGTGCTCACCGCCAGCTGACCCGGAGCGACCAGGTCGCCGTTCATGGCAATACACATCGAACAGCCCGGCTCGCGCCATTCGGCACCGGCGGCGCGCACGATGGTATCGATGCCTTCGGCTTCGGCCTGGCGCTTGACGATCTCCGAACCCGGCACCACCAGCATGCGCACGCCATTGGCAACGCGCCGGCCCTGCAGCACCTGTGCCACTTCGCGCATGTCGCTCAGCCGGCCGTTGGTGCACGAGCCGACGAACACCACGTCCACCGGCGTACCGGCCAGGGTCTGCCCGGCGTGGAAGTGCATGTAATCCAGGCCCTTCTGGTCGGCCGCGTCGTTGGCGGCCGGGATCGGGGCGTCCACTGCGATCGCCGTACCCGGATGCGTTCCCCAGGTCAGGGTCGGGCGGATGTCGGCCGCGTCGATGTGGACTTCCACGTCGAAGCGCGCGCCGGCATCGCTGCGCAGCTGCTTCCACTGCGCCACGGCGATGTCGAACTCCGCGCCCTTGGGGCCGCGCGGCGTATTGGCTACCCAGTCGAAGGTGACCTGGTCCGGCGCGACCATGCCGGCGCGCGCGCCGGCTTCAATGGACATGTTGCACAGGGTCATGCGCTGCTCCATGTCCATCGCGGTGATCGCGCTGCCCCCGAACTCCAGCACATGGCCGGTGCCGCCGTTGACCCCGATCACGCCGATGATGTGCAGCACCACGTCCTTGGCGCCCACACCCGGCGCCAGTGCGCCATCGACGGTGATCGCCATGGTCCTGGCCTTGCGCTGCAGCAGGCACTGGGTGGCCAGCACGTGGCCCACTTCGCTGGTGCCGATGCCGAACGCCAGCGCACCGAACGCACCGTGGGTGGAGGTATGGCTGTCACCGCACACGATGGTCATGCCCGGCTGGGTGAAACCCTGCTCGGGTGCGATCACGTGCACGATGCCGCGGTTGGCCGACTGAAGGTCGAACAGCTCGATGCCGTGCTCGGCGCAGTTGCGCGCCAGCATGGCGACCTGCGCTTCCGAAGCGGCACTGGCGTACGGCAGCTTGCCGTCGGCACCGGCCGGCAGGGTCGGGGTGGAGTGATCCATGGTGGCCTTGGTCCGGTCCGGGCGGCGCGGCGACAGGCCGCGCTCGCGCAGTTCGGTGAAGGCCTGCGGCGAGGTCACTTCATGGATCAGGTGAAGGTCGATGTACAGCACGGCGGGCGCGCTGTCCGATTCGGGCACGACCACGTGGGCGTCCCACAGTTTGTCGTACAGGGTGCGGGGAGCTGGGGTCATGGAATGGCCTTGCTGTGGTTCATGTGACGATAGGGCGGTTCGGGTCGGTCAGGAAGTGCGCAGCCGCGCCTCGAAGCGCAGCCGCACGTAATCGGCGGTCCATTGGCCGTGCGTGTTGCGCTGGGTCGGCGCCAGCAGCGCCACGGTGTCATCCAGCACGCGCTGGCGCTGGGCGGCATCCAACCCCACCAGGAACGGCGAGGCGAAGGTGCGCAGCCAGCCCTGCATGCCGGTGGGCAACACGGTCGGGCGCGCCAGGCATTCGATATGGCGCACCTGGAAGCCGTGCGCGCGCAGGCGGTCGGCGTACGCGTCCGCGCTGGGGAAGTACCACGGGAACGCCGGCACCGCATGGCCGTTGCTGCACAGGGCGGCCTGCAGTGCGCTGGTGATGGTGGCCACGTTGCCCTGGCCGCCCATCTCGGCGACGAAGCGGCCACCGGGCCGCAGCGCACGGCGCACGCCGTCGATCACCCTGTCCGGTTCCCGCATCCAGTGCAGCGCCGCGTTGCTGAACACCGCATCGAAGCAGCGCTCGAAGGTCATCGCATGCGCATCCATCAGCCGTGCATCGATCCCACGCGCACGCGCGCCACCGATCAGCTCCGGCGAACTGTCCACGCCGGTCACCTGCGCACCGCTCAGTGCCAGATCGAAGCTCAGCACGCCATCGCCGCAACCCAGGTCAAGGATCCGCTCGCCGCGCTGCGGGTCGAGCAGGCGCGCCACCGCACCGCCGAGCAGCGGCACGAAGCCGGCGTCGATGGCGTAGTCGTGCGCGTTCCAGTGTTGGGAAGCATCGGCGGTGTAGGGGCTGTCGAAGGCACTCATGCGTGGGTTCCTCAGGCGGCGGCAGTGGCCGCGGGGTGTTCGGCGCTGGCCTGGCGCTGGCGCAGCAGGCGGTTGGCCACGTCCAGCCAGGCCAGCGCCGAGGCTTCGATGATGTCGCGGCTGGTGCCGGTGCCTTCGTATTCCACGCCATCGTGGCGCACGCTCAGGTTGGCTTCGCCGCGCGCGTCGGCGCCGATGCCCACGCTGTGCACGTGGTAGCTGTCCAGCATCAGCTGTACGCCGGTGGCGGCCGACAGCGCGCCGAACAGCGCGTCCACCGGGCCATCGCCCTGCGCGGTTTCGGCCACGCGGTTGCCGTCCGGGTCGGACAGTTCGACCAGCGCGTTGGCGCGGCTGCCCACGTCGCTGATGGTCATCGAGGCCAGCCGGTAGCCGTTCTGGGTGGAGCTGCCCTGCATGAGTACCTGCAGGTCGGCGTCGGTGACCACGCGCTGCTGCTCGCACAGGGTCTTGAACTGCTCGAACACCAGCTTCAGCTCTTCTTCCTCCAGCCAGAAGCCCAGTGCACGCAGGCGCGCTTCAACCGCCGCGCGGCCACTGTGGCGGCCCAGCACCATCTGCGAATTCTCCCAGCCCACGTCTTCCGGGCGCATGATTTCGTAGGTGCCGCGGTGGCGCAGCATGCCGTGCTGGTGGATGCCCGATTCGTGCGCGAAGGCATTGGCGCCCACGATCGCCTTGTTGCGCTGGACCGGCATGCCGACCAGGCGCTGCAGCAGTTGCGAGGTGGACACGATGCGCGGGGTGTTGATGCGGGTGTCTTCCTCGTAGAAGGCGTTGCGTACCTTCAGCACCATGGCCAGCTCTTCCAGCGAGCAGTTGCCGGCGCGCTCGCCGATGCCGTTGATGGTGCACTCCACCTGGCGGGCGCCGCCTTCGATGGCCGCCAGCGAATTGGCCACGGCCAGGCCCAGGTCGTTGTGGCAGTGCGTGCTGAAGATGATGCGGTCGCTGTCGGGCACCCCGGCGATGACCCGCTGGAACATGCCGCGGATCTCTTCCGGGGTGGTGAAGCCCACGGTGTCGGGCAGGTTGATGGTGGTGGCGCCGGCAGCGACGGCCACGCGGGCCACTTCGATCAGGAAGTCTTCTTCGGTTCGGGTGGCATCCTCGGCCGAGAATTCCACATCGTCGATGTAGCTGCGAGCCAGGCTCACGTGCTTGTGCACCGATTCCAGCACCTGCTCGCGGCTCATGCGCAGCTTGTGCTCGCGGTGCAGCGGGCTGGTGGACAGGAATACGTGCAGGCGCGCATTGGCGGCTGCGTCCAGGGCCCTGGCCGAGGTTTCGATGTCGGCGGCCAGGCAGCGCGACAGCACCGCCAGGGTCGGCCGGCGCACTTCGCGGCCGATCATCGCCATCGCGTCGCGGTCGGACTGCGAGCTGGCCGGGAAGCCGGTTTCGATGACGTCCACGCCCAGCTCGTCGAGCGCGCGTGCCATCACCAGCTTCTGCTGCGGGCTCATGCTGCAGCCGGGCGATTGCTCGCCGTCACGCAGGGTGGTGTCGAAAATTCGAATTCGGGGGGAGTTGGGCGTATTCACCAGGAGGTCTCCTCGACGGCAAGGTCGGATGGCAAGGCAGGGGAAGGAAGGACGATGGAATTCGGGGGTGGCGCGAGCACGGTCGGTAGCGGTGGCCGTGTCCGCTCGCTGGCGCGGCGGCGCGGTTTGCGCGGCGGGCGCGGGCGGATGTCGGACAGCAGCTGGGCCAGCACCATGGCGTCGATGTTGCCGCCGGAGACCACCGCGCACTTGCGCTTGCCCGCCACGCGGCGGCCGGCGGCCAGCGCCAGCGCGCCGGCGCCTTCGGCGATGATGTGTTCTTCCAGCGCCAGCCGGACCAGGGTTTCGCGCAGCTCGGCTTCGCGCACGATCACCACGTCGTCCAGCAGCGCACTGCACAGGCGGCGGGTCAGGGTGCCGGGGATCTTCACTTTCACGCCGTCGGCCAGGGTGGCCACCGGTGCGATCTCGCGCGTGTCGCCGCGGATCGCGCGGGCCATCGAATCCACGCCCTCGACCTGCGCGCCGACGATGCGCACGCCCTGCGATTTCAGCGCCAGCGCGACGCCGGAGGCCAGCCCGCCACCGCCGATCGGCACGATCACCACGTCCGGCGCATGCGCGGCCAGTTCGATCCCCAGCGTGCCCTGGCCGGCGATCACGTCCGGATCGTCGAAGGCGGACAGGAAGCGGTAGCCGTGCTGGTCGGCCAAGGCGCGCGCGAAGGCGTACGCCTCGTCGTAACTGCTGCCGTGCTGGCGCACGGTGGCGCCCCAGTGGGCAACGCCCGCGATCTTGGTCGCCGGGGCACCGTGCGGCATCACCGTGATGGCCGGGATATCCAGCCGGTAGGCCGACCACGCCACGCCCTGGGCATGGTTGCCGGCCGAGGCGCAGATGACCGGGCGGTCATCACCGCGTTCGCGCCCGGCCAGCAGCGCGTTCAATGCGCCACGCACCTTGTACGAGCCGGTGCGCTGCAGGTTTTCCAGTTTCAGCCAGGTGCCGAACCGCTCCGCATAATGCAGCGGCGTGGGTGGCAGGAACCGGCGCAGCCGCGCCTGCGCGGCCAGCACGTCGGCGACGCTTACGTCGCCTACTTCTGATTCCTGCGGGGCACGGCTAGCCGGCATGGCGGCTCCGCAGATCGCACGCGGGATGACGGACGCGGTCGTGCGTGGGCGACGGGCCTTGAAGAAGACCCCTCCGTACCGGCACCGGAACCACGGCGCGGGCGTTCATACGGTTACTCCAGTCCCCGGCTCCAGCGCGCTGATCTGCACCGAAACGCAGTCATAGATCTTCTCGATCTGGCGGCACAGCGTCTCCGGCGGACGGGTGCTGTCCACCACCAGCTGCAGGTGCCAGCGACCATCGTCGGCCGCATTGGGCGCACCCACGATCGCGCGAGGCGCAAAGCCACGGCGTTCGGCCATGCCGATCACGCGCAGCAGCGCGCCTTCGGCGGGAACCAGCACCAGGTCAAGCCGGTATTGCATGGGGGAACTCCTGGGGCTGATGGGCGGGGTTGCTTTCCAGCATCGTGCTGTTGGCGTTGTTGGGCGGCACCAGCGGCCATACGTTGGCGCGCGCATCGATGGCCACATGCAGCAGCGCCGGGCCGGGTTCGGCCAGCAGCGCGGCCAGGCCGCCTTCGACGTCGTCGCGGTTCTCGATGCGGGTGGCCGGAATGCCGAACACCTTGGCCAGCGCGGCGAAGTCCGGGTTGTCGGACAGGTCGATCTCGCTGTAGCGCTCGGCGAAGAACAGCTCCTGCCACTGGCGGACCATGCCCAGCGAGCTGTTGTCCAGCAGCACGATCTTCACCGGCAGGCGGCAGCGGGCGATGGTGGCCAGCTCCTGCACGTTCATCATGAAGCTGCCGTCGCCGGAGACCAGCACCACGGTGCGGTCGGGGCAGGCGAACTGCGCGCCCATCGCCGCCGGCAGGCCGAAGCCCATGGTCCCAAGCGCACCGCTGGTCAGGTGGTTGCGCGGGTGGTTGAACCGACAATGCTGCGCCACCCACATCTGGTGCTGGCCGACATCGCAGGCAATGATCGCGTCGGCCGGCGCCACTTCGCTCAGGCGCTTCAGCAGTGCCGGGGCATAGATGTGCGCGCCAGGTGCGTCGTAGCGGGCGGCGAAGCGCTCGCGGTGCCCGGCGCAGCGCCTGCGCCACGCCTCCTGCGATGCGGCGGCGCGCGGCAGGGCCGCCGTCAGTGCGCGCAGCGCGGTGCCGACGTTACCCGGCACCGCCACATCGGCGGTACGCAGCTTGGAAATCTCATACGCGTCAGCATCGATATGGATGACGCGGGCGAACGGGGCGAACTCGTTCAACTTGCCGGTAGCGCGGTCGTCGAAGCGGGCGCCGACCACCACCAGCAGGTCGCTCTCCTGCACGGCCATGTTGGCCGCGCGGGTGCCGTGCATGCCCAGCATGCCCAGGTAATGCGGGTGCTGCGCCGGCAGCCCACCCAGGCCGCGCAGGGTCAGCACGGTGGGAATGGCGGTGGCATCGACGAAGGCACGGAAGTCCTCCACCGCATCGCCCAGCGCGACACCGCCGCCGGCGTAGATCACCGGCTTTTCGGCGGCCTGGATCGCGGCAATGGCATCGGCCAGCGCGGCGTCGGCCGGGGCCACCGGCGGGTTGACCGTTTCCGGCACGTGCGCCGGCAGGTGGCTGGCGTCGGCGATCTGCACATCCTTGGGCAGGTCGATCAGCACCGGGCCGGGGCGGCCCTCGCGCGCAATCCGGAACGCCTCACGGACGATCCGCGGCAGGTCGTCGACCGAACGCACCAGCCAGCTGTGTTTGACGATCGGCAGGGTCAGCCCGAACACGTCCAGTTCCTGGAATGCGTCGGTGCCCAGCAGCGGGGTGGCGACCTGGCCGGTGATGCAGACCATCGGCACCGAATCCAGCATCGCATCGGCGATGCCGGTGACCAGGTTGGAAGCGCCCGGGCCGGAGGTGGCCACGCAGACGCCGACGCGGCCGCTGGCGCGGGCATAGCCGTTGGCCGCCAGCGCCGCGCCCTGTTCGTGGCGCACCAGGATGTGCTTCAGCCCTGAATCCACCAGGGCGTCGTAGAAGGGCATGATGGTGCCGCCCGGATAGCCGAACAGCGTATCGACGCCCTCGGCTTCCAGGGCCTGCGTCAACCAGCGTGCGCCGTTGCGGGGCGCGGTGCTGTGTGCGGAGGTGTTCATGCGGTGACCTTTGCGAAAGCGGTGGGGGAGCCGCGCGGTTACGCGGCTTGACTTTGCAACCAGACCATCTTGGCGCGCAGTTCCTTGCCTACCTTTTCGATCGGGTGTTCCAGGTCGGCCTGCTTGAACTTGTTGTAGTTCGGCAGGCCCGCTTCGTATTCGGCCACCCAGTTCTTGGTGAAGGTGCCGTCCTGGATGTCGGCCAGCACCGCCTTCATGCGCTCCTTGGTGCCGGCGTCGATCACCCGCGGGCCGCTCACGTAATCGCCGTACTGCGCGGTTTCGGAGATGAATTCCAGCATGCGGGTGATGCCGCCTTCGTAGAACAGGTCCACGATCAGCTTCAGTTCGTGCAGGACTTCGTAATAGGCGATTTCCGGCTGGTAGCCGGCTTCCACCAGCGTTTCGAACCCGGCCTGGACCAGGGCCGAGGCGCCGCCACACAACACGGCCTGTTCACCGAACAGGTCGGTTTCGGTTTCTTCCTTGAAGGTGGTCTGGATCAGGTTGGCGCGTGCGCCGCCCAGGCCGGCGGCATAGGCCAATGCGTACTCGGCGGCCTTGCCGCTGCGGTCCTGGTAGACCGCCCAGATGCACGGCACGCCGCGGCCGATTTCGTATTCGCGGCGGACCAGCGCGCCCGGGCCCTTGGGCGCAACCAGCACCACGTCCAGGTCATCGCGCGGGGCGATCATGTTGAAGTGCACGTTCAGGCCGTGGGCGAACAGCAGCACGGCGCCCCTTTTCATGTTCGGCGCCAGCACGTCTTCGTAGAGTTTCTTCTGCACCATGTCCGGGGTCAGCACGGCGACCAGGTCCGCATCCTTGACCGCCTCGGCCGGTGCCTTGACGGTGAAACCGTCGGCCTGTGCCTTGACCTCGGTCGGGCCGCCCGGACGCAGGCCGATGACCACGTCGAAACCGGATTCACGCAGGTTCAATGCGTGGGCGCGGCCCTGGCTGCCGTAGCCGACAACAGCGATCTTGATCTGGGGCAGGTCGTTGGTGCTCATGGGGGAGGTCCTTTGGAGGAAGAAATCGGAGGGTTCTGAAACGAAAAAACCCGCACCAGGGTGGGTGCGGGTTTTGATGGATACCTGGCAGTTCTACTTACACGCCGGTCCGTCCCGCACCTGTTGGTTGGGTAATAAGTACGAGGACAAGAAGCGAACGGATGGAGGCCGCGCCGGGACCGGCGTGCTCGATGGATTCGCGAATGGGCGTGTGGCGCTGCAACATGTGATCGAGAAAACCACAGCGGTTTTGCCGCTGTCAACCGTGCTTGGACAATTTCCAACGGTTTCGGCTGTATCCAGCGCAAAGCCCCGCCGCATAAGGATGGTTGCGCGTGAAATCGTTCCGGTGAACGTCAATTCAAGTTTTGAAGCCCGGTTTCTGCGCGGATCAGGCTGTCGTGGATGGCCCCGTGCATGACCATTGTCGGATGTGCGCGGCACGCCTCAACCGCCACCATCGAACGCTTTCCACCCCTCCAGGAAACTCCTCCGTGACCCGACCCCTTGTCCGTGCCGCCCTGGCTGCCGCGCTGCTGTGCGCCCTGCCGATGCTGTCTTCTGCCGCCGACCGGGTCACCGGGCATGGCTTTGCTACCCGCTCGGAAGTGATCGCCCCGCACGCGATGGCGGCCACCTCGCAGCCACTGGCCACGCAGATCGCGCTGGATGTGATGAAGGGCGGCGGCTCGGCGGTGGATGCGGCGATCGCGGCCAATGCCGCGCTGGGGCTGATGGAGCCCACCGGAAACGGGGTGGGCGGGGACCTGTTCGCGATCGTGTGGGATCCGAAAACGCAGAAGCTGTACGGCTACAACGGCTCGGGCCGTTCGCCGAAGTCGCTGACCCTGGCCGAGTTCCAGCGCCGGGGGCTGAAGGACATCCCGGCCACGGGCCCACTGCCGGTGTCGGTGCCGGGCGCGGTGGATGGCTGGTTCGCGCTGCATGACCGCTTCGGCCGCAAGCCGATGGCCGACAACCTGGCGCCGGCGATCCGCTACGCGCGCGAGGGCCACCCGGTGGCGGAGGTGATCGCCTACTACTGGGACCGGTCGGTGCCGAAGCTGTCGCAGTATCCAGGCTTCAAGGAGCAGTTCACGATCAACGGGCATGCGCCGCGCAAGGGTGAGCTGTGGAAGAACCCGAACCTGGCCAACACGCTGGAGCAGATCGCGCAGGGCGGCCGCGATGCGTTCTACAAGGGCGACATCGCGCGCACGATCGGCACCTACTTCAAGGCCAATGGCGGTTACCTGAGCTACGACGACATGGCCAGCCACCACGGCGAGTGGGTGGAGCCGGTGAGCAGCAACTACCGGGGGTATGACGTGTGGGAGCTGCCGCCGAACAGCCAGGGTATCGCGGCGCTGCAGATCCTGAACGTGCTGGAGGGGTACGACTTCTCGAAGATTCCGTTCGGCTCGCCGGAGCATGTGCACCTGTTCGTGGAAGCCAAGAAGCTGGCCTTCGCGGACCGTGCGCGCTTCTACACCGATCCGGCGTTCCAGCCGGCGCCGGTGGCCAAGCTGGTGTCGAAGGAATATGCGGCCGAGCGGCGCAAGCTGATTTCAATGGACAAGGCGCTGCGCGAGGTGCAGCCGGGCACGCCGAAGCAGCTGGAAGAGGGCGACACGATCTACATGACGGTGGCCGATGCGGACGGGATGATGGTATCGCTGATCCAGTCCAACTACCGCGGCATGGGCAGCGGCATGGCGCCGCCGGGGCTGGGTTTCATCCTGCAGGATCGCGGCGAGATGTTCGTGCTGCGCAAGGACCACCCCAATGGCTATGCGCCGGGCAAGCGTCCGTTCCAGACCATCATTCCGGGCTTCGTGACCAAGGACGGCAAGCCGTGGATGAGCTTTGGCGTGATGGGCGGTGCGATGCAGCCGCAGGGGCACGCGCAGATCGTGATGAACCTGGTGGATTTCGGCATGAACCTGCAGGAAGCCGGTGATGCGCCGCGCATCCAGCATGAAGGCTCGACCGAACCGACCGGGCAGGCCACGGCGATGAGCGACGGCGGCGAGGTGAATCTCGAAACCGGCTATCCGTATGAAACGGTGCGCGCGTTGATGCGCAAGGGGCACCGCGTGACGTTCGCTGACGGTCCGTACGGTGGGTACCAGGCGATCATGCGCGACCCTGAAACCGGGGTGTATTACGGTGCTTCGGAAAGCCGCAAGGATGGGCAGGCAGCCGGATACTGAGCAGTCCGGTGTAGCCACGCCCTGCGTGGCTGCTTCATGCATCTTTGCGAACAGCCTTTGGTTCTCGCATGCCCTGAGCTGGGCCGGCGGGTGCGGGGTTGCGGGAAGATCAACGGCGGTGCCGATCATTTCCATGCGTTACCGGACGGTGGTGCGATCCGTGCGTTCGTTCGGGAACCGAACCTACCAGCGCACCGCGTAGGGACACGCCATGCGTGTCTGATTTTCGTATCCGCAGGCGACCATCTGTCGGGGGCGGCCGGCGGGTAGCCACCGGAGGGACTGTCAAAAACATGGATGTTTTTGCCAAGCCCCCAAGGGTGAAGGCGCACTGCTTGCGAGGCACTGCCTCGCGTGCGACTGAACGCCCAGCCGCTGGCGGCTGGGCCGGGGCCCGGAGGGCGGTTTACGGCGTGTCCCGGAGCGTGGCTACCCGACGGTCGCCCCCTGCCAGTAAGAACTGAAACGCTGCTCCTACGCGCTAGGTATCTGCACGCGACGCCTCATCGCGCGTCTCTTCCTGCGCGGCGATCTCTCGCTCGATCCAGGCATCCATCATCCGCCGCGCGCGCAACGCGCGTCGACGCTGTAGCGCGTATTCCATGTCGAGCACGCGGTACAGCGACCACATGACGGCCAGCATCAGCAGTGCGAAGGGCAGGGCGGCGATGGTGATCATGCCCTGCAGCGCATCCAGGCCGCCGGCCAGCAACAGCACGGCGGCAATCAGGGCAATCGCCACGCCCCAGGTGATCTTCCGCGACAGCGGCGGGTCGCCGGCTTCGTCGGTGGACATGCTGGCCAGTACCAGCACCGCCGAGTCTGCCGAGGTGACGAAGAAGATGATCAGCAGCACCAGTGCGATCACCGAGAGCACGGTGGGCATCGGCAGGCTGTCGAACATGGTGAACAGCACGGTTTCGTAGCCGGTACCCAGTGCCTGCACCAGGTCCACATGGCCGAAGATCTGCGACCACAGCGCGGTGCCGCCGAACACCGAAAACCACAGGAAGCCGAGCACGCTGGGTGCGATCACCACGCCGAGCACGAACTCGCGGATGCTGCGCCCGCGCGAGACGCGGGCGATGAACGAGCCCACGAAAGGTGCCCAGGCAATCCACCACGCCCAGTAGAAGATCGTCCAGTCGGCCACCCAGGTGCTGCCCGAGAATGGCGACATGCGCAGGCTCATGGTCACCAGCTGGTTGAGGTAGGCGCCGATGGTGGTGGTGAAGGTATCGAAGATGAAGGCAGTGGGGCCCAGCACCAGGACCAGCGCCAGCAGTAACGCGGCCAGGCCGAGGTTGAGGTTGGAGAGCCACTTGATGCCACGGTGCACGCCGCTGGCGGTAGAGGCCATGTACAGCACGAAGGCGACGGCGATGATAGTCAGCTGCAGCGGCGCGCCGGCGTGCAGGCCGAACACGCGGTCCAGCCCGGCGGCGATCTGGATGGTGCCAAAGCCCAGCGTGGTGGCCACGCCGATCGCGGTGGCCACCACCGCCGCAACGTTCACCACGGTGCCGATCCACCCCCGGTGGTGCGCGCCGATCAGCGGTTGCAGCAGGTCGCTGATCAATCCACGGCCATTGCGGTTGAACTGGAACCAGGCCATCGCCAGCCCGATCAACGCGTAGATCGCCCACGGGTGCAGGCCCCAGTGGAAGAACGCATAGCGCATCGAGGCGCGTGCCGCTTCCATGCTCTGCGGGGGCAGGCCTTCGGGTGGAGTGACGAAGTGCGAGACCGGTTCGGCCGCGCCCCAGAACACCAGGCCGATGCCCATGCCGGCGGCGAACAGCATCGACATCCAGCTGGCGTTGGAGAAATCCGGTTCGGCATCTTCACCGCCGATCCGCAGCGAGCCCAGCCGCCCGAAAGCGAGATAGAGCAGGAACGAGAGCGTGATGAACACCACCAGCAGGTACAGCCAGCCGGCACTGCGGACGATGTGCACCAGCCCGCCGCGCACGATTTCGTTGAACGGGTCGGGTGCCACCCCAGCGGCCAGCACCAGCAGTACCACCAGGGCGATGGAGAGTCGAAATACCATGCGCGGCAGTCTAGCCAAGGCGGCATGACATGGCTGTTCACACTTGCGGTGCAGGTGTGGTCTAATCCGCCCCGAAGCGGGGGTACCGCGGCCATGTGGCCTCGGTTGAGACAGTCCCTTCGAACCTGATCCGGTTGATACCGGCGTAGGGAAGCTTCGCAACAGCCGATGCACCGCGCCGCCCAGCCCCCTGCCTGGGATCCGCGCGCCGTGCGCCGGCCGTGCGCCGCCGCTTCGTCCCTCGCCGTGCGAACCCTCGCACCGACAACCCAGGACGATGCCCGATGAACGCACACCCTTCCGCCCTGCAGCAACAGGCCCAGCAGCTGTCCGAGTCGGTCACCCGACCCATTCCCGGCTCACGCAAGATCCACGTGCCCGGCTCTCGCTGCGACCTGCAGGTGCCGATGCGCGAGATTGCGCTGAGTGGCGGCAACGCCCCGCTGACGGTGTACGACACCTCCGGCCCGTACACCGATCCCGAGGCCCGCATCGACCTGTCCACCGGCTTGCCGGCCCTGCGTGCCGGCTGGGTCGCCGAGCGTGGCGACACCGAACTGCTGGACCGGCCCAGCTCGGCGTTCGGGCGTTCGCGCGAAATCGATGCGCGGCTGGACGCGGTGCGCTTCCCGTCACGGCTGCAACCGCGACGCGCGGTGGCCGGCGCCAACGTCACCCAGATGCACTATGCCCGTCGCGGCATCATCACTCCGGAAATGGAGTTCGTGGCGATCCGCGAGAACCAGCGCCTCGAGGCCATCCGCGACGAGGCGCTGCTGATGCAGCACCCTGGCCAGTCGTTTGGTGCCTCCATCCCCGCCTCGATCACGCCGGAGTTCGTGCGCGAGGAAATCGCGCGCGGGCGCGCAGTGCTGCCCAACAACATCAACCACCCCGAGAGCGAGCCGATGATCATCGGCCGCAACTTCCTGACCAAGATCAACGCCAACATCGGCAACAGCGCGGTGTCCTCGGGCATCGCCGAGGAAGTGGAGAAACTGGTGTGGGCGATCCGCTGGGGCGGTGACACCGTGATGGACCTGTCCACCGGCAAGCACATCCATGAAACCCGCGAATGGATCCTGCGCAACTCGCCGGTGGCGATCGGCACGGTGCCGATCTACCAGGCGCTGGAAAAGGTCGATGGCCGTGCCGAAGACCTGAGCTGGGAAATCTTCCGCGATACGCTCATCGAGCAGGCCGAGCAGGGCGTGGACTACTTCACCATCCATGCCGGCGTGCTGCTGCGCCACGTGCCCCTCACCGCGCGCCGGGTGACCGGCATCGTCTCGCGCGGCGGCTCGATCATGGCCAAGTGGTGCCTGGCCCATCAGCGCGAAAACTTCCTGTACACGCATTTCGAGGACATCTGCGAGATCATGAAGGCCTACGACGTGACCTTCTCGCTGGGGGACGGCCTGCGCCCCGGCTGCATCGCCGACGCCAACGATGCCGCGCAGTTCGGCGAACTGGAAGCGTTGGGCGAGCTGACGAAGATTGCCTGGAAGCACGATGTGCAGACCATGATCGAAGGCCCCGGCCATGTGCCGATGCAGTTGATCAAGGAGAACATGGACAAGCAGCTGCGTGAGTGCGGCGAGGCACCGTTCTACACGCTGGGGCCGCTCACCACCGACATCGCGCCGGGCTACGACCACATCACCAGCGCAATCGGCGCGGCGATGATCGGCTGGTACGGCACCGCGATGCTCTGTTACGTCACCCCCAAGGAGCACCTGGGCCTGCCCAACCGCCAGGACGTGCGCGACGGCATCATGGCTTACCGCATCGCGGCCCACGCCGCCGACCTGGCCAAGGGCCACCCAGGTGCGCAGGTGCGCGACAACGCGCTGAGCAGGGCGCGCTTCGAGTTCCGCTGGGAAGACCAGTTCCACCTGGGCCTGGATCCGGAGAAGGCGCGCGGGTTCCATGACGAAACCTTGCCCAAGGACGCCCACAAGGAGGCCCATTTCTGCTCGATGTGCGGCCCGCACTTCTGTTCGATGAAAATCACCCAGGACGTGCGTGACTACGCGGCCGGGGCGGCCGTCATGCCGCCCGGGCGCGACAGCCGTTAAGCTTCGGCCATCGACACAGGGGCAGGGACACCACGATGGCCATAGCGCGCACCACCCGATGGCTGGCCATTGCCCGTCGGCACCCTTCGGCCTGGTTGCTGGGGGTGCAGCTGCTGGGCGTGCTGCTTTACCCGGCCATGGACGAGTCCGGGGCCGGGCGCGCGCTGTTCGGCGCGTTCGGCATCGCGGTGCTTGGCCTGGCGTTGTGGGTGGTGCGGCGCAGCCCGCTGGGCATGTGGGTGGCGCTGCTGCTGGCCATTCCCTCGGTGGTGTTCTCCCTTTCCGGGGCACTGCTGGGGCGGCCGGCGCTGGTCACCACAGCGCAATTGCTGGAATGCCTGCTGTATTTCTATACCGCCGGCAGCCTGATCGCCTACATGCTGCAGGACCACAAGGTGACCCGTGACGAGCTGTTCGCCGCGGGCGCCACCTTCACCCTGCTGGCCTGGGCGTTCGCCTTCGCGTTCGCCGTCTGCCAGCAGTGGTTCCCGGGCAGCTTCGTGGCCACCAGCGAGAGCGAACTGCGCACCTGGATGGAGCTGCTTTATCTCAGCTTCAGTTTGTTGTCCGGGGTGGGCCTGAGCGACGTGGTGCCGGTGCATCCACAAGCACGCGCACTGGTGATGCTGGAACAGTTCGCAGGCGTGATGTACGTAGCGTTGGTGGTGTCGCGACTGGTCGGATTGACCATGATCCGCAACGCCCGAAACTGAATCGTCGATAAAAAGTTACTGAATCAACGTTAAAAATTTGCTGAATCGCAGATAAAAAATTCGCGCCAAGTGGCGCGAATGTTGAAGCAGTTTATGTGGATTCGTCGGCGAGAGAGGCCTGATGTCCTCTGCGCGCACAGGCGCAGTTAACCGGCATAGGCTAGTATTCGCGCGCTTCAGTGTCTTTGCCCTTTGCACTGATGACGTGTGCGGAATCTGGCGGTTCGTTCGATCTGTGGTTGATTCGATGAATGCTGCGTTCCTGTTGTTCAGTTGTATTACGTAGCGCCGGAATGATCAGCCTGGATAGTGAGACACCCGCTGCCGACCGCCTGAGGATCGGCGATTGCACCATCACGCTGTCGTCGCGTGAGGTGGTGGTGGAGGGCGCGCGTCGTCCGCGCCGGCTCACGCCCAAGGCGCTGGGTGTGCTGAAGGTGCTCATGCGCGTGCCCGGTGCGGTGGTGACCCGTGAGGAACTGTTCGCCGAGGTCTGGCCGGATACGCTGCCCACCAATGATGTGCTGACCCAGGCCATCACCCAGCTGCGCAAGGCGTTCTCGCGCGACGACGAGGCCGGCACCGCCTATATCGAAACCATCGCCAAGACCGGTTACCGGCTGCTGCAGCCGGTGTCGGTGCTGGTCGATCCCGGCCCGGACGTCGATGCCGCGCCCAACGAAGACGAACGCGATGCGCTGGCCGCCGTGTTCGCCGCGGCAACCCCGGCGCCGCGCCCACGCAGCCGCTGGCGGCGCAACCGGCGCTATGTGTTCCTGGCCATCGGCCTGGGCATGTTCATCGCCCTGCTGGTGATGGCCGCACTGCTGCTGCAGCGACCGCCGCGCGGGCCTGAAGGCAGTGGCGTGCTGGAAGACGGCAGCCGCGTGGTCGGCAGCCCGCAGCGCCCGTATCGTTTGATTACCGCCACGGCCGGCTTCGAGACCTACCCGACCGTATCGCCGGATGGATCGCAGGTGGCTTACGAGGCCGACGATGCGACTGGCGGCGGCAGTGCGATCAAGGTGCAGACCTCCGGCAACGCGCCCGCGCGCCTGCTGACCGATACGCCTGCGGGCCATTCCGACCGTTTCCCGAACTGGTCGCCGAACGGCCGCGATATCGCGTTTGCGCGGTTCGGGCCGGAGGGCAGCTGCGAAGTGTTGATCGCCAGTGCGACCGGGGGTGCGATCCGCCACGTCACGCGCTGCGACGGCACCGAGCTGCTCAGCTTCGACTGGACGCCCAACGGGCGTGGTCTGGTGTTCGGCTCGCTGTCCGGCCGCCATGCCCATCGCGGCATCCGCGTGCTGGATATCGCCAGCGGTGCCTGGACCCCGGTGGACTACCAGGTTGCCGACGACAGCTTCGACTACGCCCCGCGATTCTCGCCGGACGGCCGCTGGATCGTGTTCGTGCGCAACCCGCAGATCGGCGACCTCTGGCGGCTGCCGGCCACTGGCGGCGTGCCCGAGCAGCTGACCAACGATTCGGCCGAAATCCGTGGCTGGGCCTGGCGGGGCGACAGCCGGCACATCGTGTTCGGGCGCCGCGTGGACAGCGAAGCACGCCTGTACGAACTGGATACTGAAACGCGCACGCTGCGCGATGTGGGCCTGGACGACGCGCAGTCGCCGGCGTTGTCGCGCAGCAACAACATGCTGGCCTTCGTGCACCGCAAGGCGCAGTTCGGCCTGTTCCGCGTGCCGGTGAAGGACGGCCGTCCCGGCACGCCCGAACGCCTGTTCCCCTCCAATGGCCGCGATGGCCAGCCGATGCTGGCGCCCGATGGCCGGCAGCTGGTGTTCACCTCCGATCGTTCCGGCAATTACGGCCTGTGGTGGGCGGACCTGTCGCGCCCCGACTCGCTGCGGCCGGTGGAAGGCCTGCGTCCTGAAACCCGGCAATCCGCCGACTGGTCGCCCGACAGCACCCGTCTGCTCGTATCGGGCCGTGATGCCGAGGCGCGGCCGGTGATCTACGAGGTGTCGCCGCGCGACGAACAGATCGTGGCGCTGCCGGTGCCGGTGGCGCAGCCCCTGCAGGCCTTGTACGCCGGTGACAACGACCACGTGCTGGTCGTGGAACGCGATCATGAGGAGCGCATGCGCCTTTCGCTGTTCGATCGGCGCGCCACGCCGTGGAAACTGCTGGGCCACGTCGATGGGGTGTCCCAGGCGCGGCTGGATGCGGCCCACCAGCGCGTGCTGTTCACCCGGCTGGCCGCGGGCGGGCTGTGGTCGGCCGATCTGCGCCTGGATCCGGCCAGCATCCAGCAGGTCAGCGAGGACCGGCCGTCGCGTTGGCGGTACCGCACCTGGGCGGTGGCCCGCGATGGCAGCCTGGATTACCTGTCCAGCCGGGCCGACTGCTCCACCGTGTTCGCACGGATCAACAGCCCGTCGCAGGGGGCGGAGTACTGCCTGGACGCCGATCGGCTCAGCGCCGGCAACGGCTTCAGCGCGCAGCCCGATGGCAGCGCCCTGTACCTGGCCCTGGCGGTCGCCGACGGCGCCGACATCGGGGTGATGACGCTGCCCGAACCGCCCCGCCCGGTGTTCTCGTCGGTGCCCAACCTGTTGTTCTGGAAAGGAAAGTAGTCGTCGTACTTCTTTCGTAACGGCGTCGTGACGAATTCGCATCAATCTCGTCGAAACGTCCTGACGCAGACCGCCTGACTTGGCAAAACGGTTGCCCCGTAACGGCAAACCCCGGTGTACGTCATGCGTCAGCTTTCCCTCGCCGATCGCGGCCAATCGCTCTCCCTGGACAAGATCGTCGACGACGGTCCGCTGCCCACCTGCCTGGGCGTGGCCCGGCTGGGCAGCCTGCAGACGGCTGGCACCACCTTCACCGTGTGGATGCAGCTGCGTGGCAGCGCCTGGGTGGAATCCAAGGAAGGCCGCTTCCGCCTGCGCCAGCGCGAGTGGATCGCGTTCGAGAAGGAATCCAAGCCGATGATCCAGGCCGGCCGCGATGGCCTGTGCATCGGCCTGAGCCTGGCCCCGGAAGCCCTGCGCGCGCTGGGTGAACTGGCCGACTGCAGCCTGTACGCCGGCCGCGGCAGCATGAGCCGAGGTGAAGTGCGGGTGGCGCTGCGGCTGTGGCGCGATGCGCTGGCCAGCGGCCAGCCCGCGCAGGCCCTGCGCCCGGTGCTGCTGCACCTGGCCTCGATGCAGCGTGGCATGGCCACCGGCGTGCAGCGCTGCCCGGGCCGTTCGCGCATCCGCAAGCGCCAGGTGTTCGGCCGCATGCAGCGCGCGCGCCTGTACCTGGAAGGCAACAGCCACCGGGTGGTGCGCATCGGCGAACTGGCCGAGCTGACCAACTTCTCCAGCTGGTACCTGTCCAAGACGTTCCAGAGCCTGTACGAAGAGAGCCCGCAGTCGCTGTCGGCGCGCCTGCGCCTGGAGCGCGCCGCGGACCTGCTGCGCGACACCGACATGATGATCGGCGAAGTGGCCGCCGCCAGCGGCTTCGACAACTGCTGCAGCTTCGCGCGTGCGTTCCGCGCCCGTTATGGCCAGTCGGCATCGGGCTTCCGGCAGACCGGCGGATCGCTTTCGCCAAAGTCGGCAAAGAGTCCGGTGGCATCGCGCAAATAATTAACGGTAACGCAATCGTAACTTTCCGAGGCGGTTTAACACGCTACTAACGTACCTTGGAGAGATTGATGAATTTTCGTACTCCCGCAGTGCGGCTGGGTCTTCTGCCGGCCGGCATTGCGCTGGCGCTCGTGCCGAGCTTCGCTTCGGCACAGGAAGCAGCCTCCGGCACCACTGACCTGGATCGCATCTCGGTCACCGGCTCGCGTATTCGCGGCGCCAACATGGAGACCCAGCAGCCGATCCTGACGATGACCCGTGAAACCCTGGAAAAGCAGGGCTTCTCGAACGTCGCAGACGTGCTGAACAACCTGACCTCGGCCGGCTCGCCGGCCATCTCGCGTTCGGACTCCCTGTCCTCGGGCGAGAACGTGGGCGGTTACTACGTCGACATCCGTAACCTGGGCGCCCAGCGCACCCTGGTGCTGATGAACGGCAAGCGCCTCGGCGCCACCACCGGCGGCTACCAGGATCTGAGCCAGATCCCGATGTCGGCCGTTGAGCGCATTGAAGTCCTGAAGGACGGCGCCTCCTCGATCTACGGTTCCGACGCCATTGCCGGCGTGGTCAACGTGATCACCCGCAAGAACTTCGACGGCGGCGAAGTCAACGTCTACTTCGGTCAGTACGACCAGGGCGACGGCGAGAACCAGCAGTACTCGATGACCCTGGGTGCTACCGGCGAACGCGGCAGCCTGACCCTGTCGGCCGAATACTCCAAGCAGGATCCGGTGTGGGCCAAGGACCGTTGGTACAGCCGTGATGGCGGCCGTGGTCCGAACTCGGTGGCCGCCGATGGCAGCCCGATCAGCCAGTACGGCAGCTGGTGCAACCCGCTGCAGGTCAACTGCGCCGATTCCAAGACCGCCGTGTGGCAGACCCTGAACCAGGGTGGCAACCCGAACAACCCGAACGACTACCACACGCTGACCGCCGAGGAGTACGCCAACTCCAACGAGCAGATGAGCCTGCTGACCGGTATCGAGCGCAAGTCGCTGTACGTCAACGGCACCTACGACTTCACCGACACCATCAGCCTGAACACCGATGTGCTCTACAACGAGCGCAACACGTTCCAGCAGATCGCCGGCTACCCGTACCAGTCGTCCTCGTTCGGCACCCCGCTGACCGCTGAAAGCGCCTTCAACCCGGTTGGCCAGAACGTCGACTTCCGTCGCCGCCTGTGGGAAGTGCCGCGCACCACCGACAGCCAGCTGAAGACCCTGCGCTTCGCCCCGACCGTCAGCGGCTACTTCGAGCTGGCCGGCAAGTCCTTCGATTGGGACGTCGGCGCGCTGTGGAACCGCAACGAGTCGATCAAGACCCAGCGCGGCGACATGAGCCTGATCGCTTCCGAGCAGGCCCTGGGTGCGTCCTTCATCAACGCGCAGGGCGTGGCCCAGTGCGGTACCGCTGCCAACCCGATCGCACTGGGCGACTGCCGTCCGTGGAACCCGCTGCTGCCGTACGGCGTTGCAGGCCAGGGTTCGCTGGCGGATCCGGAGCTGCAGGACTTCCTGTTCCCGACCTACACCACCCGTGGCGTGACCAAGACCACCAGCTTCACCGCCAACCTGTCGGGTTCCATCGTGGCCCTGCCGGCCGGCGACCTCGGCTTCGCCGTGGGCGTGGAGCACCGCAAGGAAGAAGGCAGCTACGTGCCGGACGCCTTCGCACAGTCGGGCATGTCCACCGGCCTGGGCCAGAAGCCGACCCAGGGTGAGTACGATCTGAACGAGGTCTACCTCGAACTGAACGTGCCGATCCTGGCCGACATGGCGTTCGCCAAGGAACTGACCCTGAACCTTGCGAGCCGTTATTCGGACTACAGCAACTTCGGTGGCACCACCAACAGCAAGTTCGGCCTGACCTGGCGTCCGATCGACGAGCTGCTGGTCCGCGGCACCTACGCCGAGGGCTTCCGCGCTCCGACCATCGCCGACCTGTACGGCGGCCTGAGCTCGAGCTTCGAGCGTTACACCGATCCGTGCGCCGTTGGCGTGTCGGGCAGCGTGGCCGGCAATGCCGCCTGCCTTGCTGGTGGTGCTCCGGCCGACTACGTGCAGCTGGGCCAGGGCAACGTCCCGTGCTCGACCACGCCGTGCCAGTCGGGTGACCAGTTCATCTCGGGTGCCAACCCGAACCTGGCGCCGGAAACCTCCAAGAGCAAGACCGTCGGTCTGGTCTGGAGCCCGCGTTGGGTGCAGGGCCTGGACGTCTCGCTGGATTGGTACCGCTACGAAATCAGCAACATGATCATCGACGACTCCGTCGATCGCATCCTGCGTGATTGCTACGTGCTGGGTGATTCCAGCCGTTGCGGCAGCGTGACCCGTGCGGCCGATGGCCACATCAGCGCGATCACCTACGGCACCGCCAACCTCGGCAAGATGGACACCGAAGGTTACGACCTGGGCATCAAGTACCGCCTGCCGGAGCTGGCCATCGGTCAGTTCGCCATTGACTGGCAGACCAGCTACCTGTCCAAGTACGACGAAGCCGCACAGAACGCCGCTGGCGACGACATCATGATCGGCCGCGTCGGTCAGGATGCGCTGTTCCGCGTGCGCTCGAACCTGGGCGTCAACTGGTCGCTGGGCAGCTTCGGTGTGAACTACACCGCGCGCTACTACTCGGGCCTCAACGAGCCGTGCATCGCGATCGGCTGCACCGATCCGGACCGCATCGCTTACGGCGAGACCGCTCCGCTGCGCAAGACCGGCTCCAACACCTTCCACGACCTGCAGGTCAGCTGGAAGGCACCGTGGGATGCCACCATCGCCCTGGGCGCGAACAACGTGTTCGACCACAAGGGTCCGCTGATGTACTCGCAGCAGAACTCGAGCTTCGCCTACTACGGCGGTTTCGATATCGGCCGCTTCCTGTACATGAAGTACACCCAGAAGTTCTGATCCATCGAACCGCTGGTGCAATAAAGAGAGGGCGGCCCGCAAGGGCCGCCCTCTTTCTTTGCCCGCAGGGCAAAGAAAAAAGCCGACCTGCAAAGGTCGGCTTTTGGTAGCGCCGGCCGTTGGCCGGCCTTTCAATCTCTCAAGCGTCAGCCGTAGCCAACCCCATCAACCCATTGGCATGGTCCCGCCACTGCGGCAGCTTGGCCAGCACGCCCGCGCGCTGCAGGTAGTCCTCGTCCACCGGGTCGCCGTTGACCAGCGCCAGCGCCACGTGCACCGCACCGGTCACCCAGAAGCTGCGCGTGTTGGAGCGCTGCGGCTGCAGGTGGAAGGCCACCGCCTCGATGATCGGCATCGGCAGGCCCCACAGCCCCAGCAGGTAGGCGCCGGCTTCACTGTGGCCCGGGCGCGGGTCGGCGTCGTCGGCCGGCTCACTGCGCTCGTTGCGCACGCCGGGCAGCAGCAGGCCGATATCGGCCAGCAGTGCGGCGGTCGCGCCCAGTTCGGCGCTGGAATCGGGCAGCAGCTTGGCGGCCAGCCGCGAAGCGAGCAGCGCACGCTGCTGCAGCGCGTTGCGTTCACCGCTGGACAGCGGCGAAGCCGAGAACACCTCGCTGGCCAGCACCAGGTCGCGCAGGGTCGACAGGCCCAGCCGGGTCACGGCGGTGCGCAGGTCGGAAATGGTGCGGCCGCTGTTGAAGAAGGCGGAGTTGGACAGCTGCAGCACCTTGGCCGCGATCGCCGGATCGGCCGACACCAGCTTGGAGACATCGGCCGTGTCGGTGTCGTCGTCATGCTCCAGCGCCTGGGTCAGGCTCAGGTACAGGTGCGGCGGCGAGGGCAGCTTCTCGATGCGGCCGATGGCGCTGCGCAGGCGCGCGCTGTCGAGCAGCTCGCGCAGCTCTTCCAGGCTGGTGAGCGCTTCAAGCAGCACTTCCGGAGCCAGCGGCAGCGGCAGGAAACGGTGGGCAACGCCGATCAGGCGTGCCGGCGGCGGGCGGTTGCCCTGGGCCGCGTCGACCAGCGCGATGCGGATCGTCTCTGGACGCAGCGTCCGGATCTGGCCCAGCAGCGTGGTCGCGTTGAGATCGGGCAGGGCGGGGCAGGCGATGACCGCATCCACCGGCGTGGACGCCACCATGTTCATGGCCGTCTGGCCATCGGGTGCCCGCAACGGCTGCCACTCTTCCCCAAGATCGGCAATGAAATCCATCAGCTCAGCCGACAGGCTGGCTTCGTCCCCAACTAGCAGAATACGCACGACACAATCCCCTGGGTGACCACGGTGAACCCCACCGTGGACGGTGTAGAAGTCGCAATGTACCCAATCCGGCGCAAACAGTGATGCGCCGCATTGTAAAAACGTGATGCCCATCGCTCCGGCGACCAGCGCCGGAGCAGGGTCATTCAGCCTCAGCTGTTGCTGGACAGGTAGCGCTGGTGCGCTTCAACCAGGATCTGCTTGGCTTCGGCGGCGCCGCCCCAGCCATCCAGCTTGACCCACTTGCCCTTCTCCAGGTCCTTGTAGTGCTCGAAGAAGTGGCCGATGCGCTCCAGCCAGTGCTTGGAGACCTGCTCGATGTCTTCCACGTGCGCGTAGCCGCTGAACACCTTGGAGATCGGCACCGCCAGGATCTTTTCGTCGCCGCCGGCTTCGTCGCTCATCTTCAGCACGCCCACCGGACGGCAGCGCACCACCGAACCCGGAACCAGCGGCAGCGGCAGCACGACCAGCACGTCGGCCGGATCGCCGTCGCCGCACAGGGTGCTCGGCACGTAGCCGTAGTTGCAGGGGTAGCGCATCGGGGTGGAGAGGATGCGGTCGACGAAGATCGCGCCGGTTTCCTTGTCCACTTCGTACTTGACCGGCTCCGAGTCCTTCGGGATCTCGATGATGACGTTGATTTCTTCCGGCGGGTTCTTGCCGGGCGAGACGAGTTCCAGACCCATGGTGTGCTCCGAGAGGGGGGATGGCGCGATAAGACCTCCCATTTTATGCCTTTGCCGGCCAACGTGCAGGGTGGGGGCTATCCGACCCGCCGCAGTGGCGATCGCCGACCGCCACCAGCGCACCCGGCTGATCCCGCCCGGACCTGGGCAGGCGCACGGTGGAGGTCCCTTCACGGAGTACGCCCATGACCCTTCCACTGCCTTCCCGCCACCCCTGCAACGCCCTGGCCGCGTTGATCCTGCTGGCGCTGGCCGTTGCCGGCCCGGCCGCCGCCAGTCCGCCGCCCGCTGCGCCCCTGCACGTCGATCTGGTCGATTACCCCACGCCGCAGGCGAACTGGTCCGCCTTCCGCGACCTGCGCCATCGTCTTGAAGCCGGCTTCGACGATGTCTGCCCCGATACCTTCTGCGAAGGCGAGTACACCGATTACCAGCCGCTGAAACTGCGCTGCTCGGTCGAACGGGCCACGGGCAGGGTCAATGTCTGCGGCTGGGCCTTCGCTGCAAGCGAGCTGCAGGTGGACCCGGCGACCGGCGCCCTGGAGCGGCAGCAGCCCACTTGGCTGTGCCACTTCCCGACCGGCGGCGGCACGACTGTGGCGGCATTGCTGGCGGCACTGGACGGACCCCAGCCGTTGTTCCAGCAGCTGCCCGCTACGGGAAAAACCGTGTTCGAGGCACTGGGAGACTGCCTGCGCTAGCCTGCGCGCATGGACTCCCTGCTCGCCGCCGCCGCACGTGCCCTTGCCGCTGGCGACGTACTGGCCGCACTGGGCCATGTGGCCCTGCGCAGCGACCCGCCGGCACTGGCGCTGCGCGGCGTGGCCATGGCCCAGCTGGGCGAGCTGCAGCGGGCCCGGGAACTGCTGCGGCTGGCCCACCGCGGCTTTGGGGTCGATGAGGTGCTGGCCCGGGCGCGCTGTGTGGTGGCGGAGGCGGAAGTGGGGTTGGCGCTGCGGGATCTTGCCGGTACCCCCGCGTCGCTGCTGGCCGCCGCCCACGCATTGGAGGAGCGCGCCGATCCGCACAATGCGCTGCAGGCCTGGTTGATCCTGGCCCGCCGCTGGCTGTTGCTCGGGCGTCGGCAGGAGGCTGAATCGGCCTTGGCACAGGTGCAGGGCAGGGCGCTGACGCCGGCCCTGGCCGCCATGGCCGGGCTGGCCGAAGCGGCCTTGGCGGCGCGCGCGTTGCGGGTGTCGCAGGCGACGGCGGCGCTGGACGCGGCTGCCGCCGCCGCGCAGGCCTCGGGCATCGCCGCCCTGCACGCAGAGGTCGTGCAGGCCCGCAGTCATCTGGCCAAGCCGGCGGCACGCCAGGTGGCCCGGGAGGCGGCCGACCGCCTGCTGGATCTACAGGCCGTGCAGGACCTGCTGGCCTCACCGGCCTGTGTGGTGGATGGCTGCCGGCGCGGTGTGTGGATGGGAGGGCGCTGGCGGTCACTGGCACGCCGGCCGCTGCTGTTTGCACTGCTGCGAGCCGTCGGCCAGGCGTGGCCGGGGGATGTCGACCGCGACGTGTTGATTGCCGAGGTGTTCCGCACCCGTGATTGCGACGACAGCCACCGTGCGCGGCTCCGGGTGGAAATGGGGCGCGTCCGCGCTGCGGTGAAGGGACTGCTGTCGGTGGAAGCGACCGCCAACGGCTACCGGCTGGCAGCCGCGCCCGGCATCGCGGTGGTGGTGCTGGCGCCGCCGATCGAAGGCGAGCAGGGCGCCGTTGCCGCATTGCTGGCCGATGGGGCGGCCTGGTCCAGTTCGGCACTGGCCTTGGCGCTGGGCGCCAGCCAGCGCACGGTGCAGCGCGCGTTGGCGGCACTGGAAAGCACCGGCCAGGCACGCGCGACCGGGGGCGGGCGCACGCAGCGCTGGTGGGCCATGCCGCTGTCCGGATTCACGACGATCTTGTTACTCCCGGCAGCGCTGCCGGGCGACTAGGGTGGTTGCCAGGCACCCCTTCCGATGTGCCAGGAGATGCTGCAATGAACACTGGAACGCTGAACCCCGCCGCTGCCCCGCGCGTGCACGACGCCGAGGTGGCCCGCGAATATGGTCCCTTTGACGGCGCCGACTGCATCCACGGTGTCAGCTTCGATGGCCGCCATGTCTGGGCCGCCACCGGCCCGGCGCTGCTGGCCTTCGATCCGGACAGCGGCGCCCCGGTACGCACGCTGGCCGTGCCCTGCGATGCGGGCACCGCGTTCGACGGTACCCACCTCTACCAGATCGCCGAAGCGCGCATCGACAGGATCGACCCGCAGACCGGCAACGTGCTGGCCTCGATTCCCGCGCCTGGCGGCGGCACCGATTCGGGCATGGCCTGGGCCGAAGGCAGCCTGTGGGTGGGGCAATACCGCGAACGCCGCATCCACCAGGTGGATCCGGCCACGGGCGAGGTGCTGCGCACGATTGAATCGGACCGCTTCGTCACCGGCGTGACCTGGGTCGATGGCCAGCTCTGGCACGGCACCGACGACGGCGAACGCAGCGACATCCGACGCGTGGATGCCCAGAGCGGGCAGGTGCTGGAGCAGCTGCGCATGCCCGAGGGCCTGCATGTCAGCGGTCTGGAGGCCGATGGCGCGGGCCTGTTCTACGCCGGCGGCGGGCGCAGCGGCAAGGTGCGGGCGGTGCGCCGGCCGCGCGCTTAACGTGACGCATTCTCATTTGAGGGGTAAGATGCCGCCGCACCGGGCCACCTCTGCATGTCCTCCAACGCATCCACCCTGACCGACCTGTTGATCCGCGAACGCCCGGCGCTGCTGCGTCGGGTGCAGCGGATACTGGGCAGCGACGGCAGCGCCGAAGACGTGATCCAGGCCATCTGGTTCAAGGCGCGCGGGGTGGATGCCGGGGTGACCATCGACAACCCGCGGGCCTATCTGTACCGTCTGGCCACCAACCTGGCCACCGACCAGGGCCGGGAACGCAGCCGCCAGACGCGGCTGTTGGCCGACCACTACCTGTGGGGGCCGGATGAAGTGCTGTCCACGGAAGAACAGGCCATGGCCCAGGACGAGCTGCAGCGCGTGCTCGCCGCCGCCGACCACCTTCCCGAACCGACCCGCACGATCTTCCGCCTCAACCGGTTGCAGGGGCTGACCCAGGCGGAAATTGCCCGGCGCCGTGGCGTGTCGGTCACGACCGTTGAAAACCATGTACGCGCTGCGTTGCAGCGGCTGGCATGGGCGCGCAGCGGGCGGTGAGGCGCGGGGGCTTGGGGAAGTGCCGTTCCCACACGTCTTGATGGTATCGGCGCTGCCCTTCGCATCCTTGCCAGCCATGAGCCCGCACGACCTGCCTACCGACCCGACCGCGCCCACCTCGCCCGACCTGCTTGCCGAACAGGCACAGGCGTGGATCACGTGGCTGGCCTCCGGCGCCGTGGACGCGCCACGCATGCAGGCCTTCGAACACTGGCTCAGCCTGCCCGGGCACCGCCGCGCGTTCGAATACGAGCGCCAGCTGTGGCAGGCCGTGGCGCAGCCGCCGGCGGGGGCGAAGCGTCCGCATGTCCGCCGCCGTCGCGTTCCCCGCCTGGTGCTGGCCGCTGCCGCCGCGCTGGCGCTGGTATGGGTGTCACCCGAAGCCTGGTTGCGCCTGCGTGCCGATTACCGCAGCAGCCACGACGTGGTCACGCTCGCCCTGCCCGATGGCAGCCGCGCGGTGCTCGATGCCGATTCGGCGATTGCCGTGGACTATGACGACCAGCGCCGCAGCATCCGCCTGCTGCGCGGGCGCGCCTGGTTCGAAGTTGCGCCCGGGCGCGCCCAGCCGTTCCAGGTGACCGCACAGGACGGTGTGGTGGAGGACATCGCCACGGCATTCGCGGTGGCCAGCACCCCGCAGGGAGTGGAAGCGGAAGTCTCGCAGGGCCAGGTCCGCGTCGCGGCCTCGCCCAACGGCGGCTGGACCTACCTGCTGGCTGGCCAGCGCGCCGGCTTTGCGCCCGGCGGCCGGGTGGTGCGCCATGACGACCTGGCCCCCGACCGCATTGCCGCATGGCGCGACGGCGAGCTGCTGCTCGATGCCAGCGGCGTGGCCGATGCGGTCGCGCAGATTGCCCGCTATCGCCAGGGCCCCACGTTCGTGCGCGGCGACCTGTCGTCGCTGCCCGCCGTCAACGCCGCATTGCGCGTGGACCAGCCCGAGCAGGCGCTGGATGCGCTGGCGATGTCGGCCGGGCTGCGCATCACCCGCCTGCCGATGGGCGTGGCGATCGTGAGCGCCACCCCCGCGCGCTGAATGCGCCTTGGGGAAGGGATCGCCCCGCACGTCTTACCCCCGAACGTACCCGCCGCCGCCACGTACGTCGCAGCGCCCGCACCCCGTGCGGGGAAGCCGTGCTTTCGCGGCATCGCCTCTCAACAGGTTTCAACATGCTTCCCATTTCCCGACCGGCGCCGATGCTGCGCCCGTCCCGCCTGTGCACCGCGTTGTTGGCCGCCGGCCTGGCCTCGGCCACCGCGTTGCCGGCACTGGCCCAGTCCGGCGACACCGCCCCACTGGCCGCCACCCGCCCGTTCGATATCCCCGCCCAACCGCTGGCCGATGCGCTGCGCAGTTACATGCGCCAGTCCGGTGTGCAGGTGGCCTACCCGGCCGCACTCGCCAACGGTGCCAGCTCCACCGCGGTATACGGCGCGCTGGATGCGCAGGCCGCACTGGCGCAGCTGCTGCAGGGCAGCGGCCTGGCGTCGCGCGCGCTGGGGCCGGGCGCGGTCACCCTGGAACGCGCGCCGCGCGGCCAGGGCGAGGATGGCGTGATCCACACCGCTCCCCTGCGCGTGGCCGGTGACCAGGCCAACGCCGAAGGCACCGCCGAGCGTGCGCTCGAGCAGTACCGCAGCAGCGGGTCGAGCGTGTACGTGCCACGGACCACCCTCGAGCGCTTCCGTGGCACCTCCACCGCCGACATCGTCAAGGGCGTGGTCGGCGTGACCGCCGGCGATCCGCGCACGGCCAACGCGTTGGACCTCAACATCCGTGGCATCCAGGGCCAGAGCCGCATTCCGGTGATCATCGACGGCGGGCAGTCCACCATGGACACCTACCGCGGCTATGCCGGCCAGTCGCAGCGCACCTACCTCGACCCGGACCTGATTTCCAGCCTCACCGTGACCAAGGGCCCCAGCCTGGGCGCCAATGCGTCGGGCGGCATCGGCGGCGTGGTGGAAATGGAAACCCTGAACATCGGCGACGTGCTGCGCGACGGCCAGGACGCCGGCCTGCGCGTGCGCAGCGGCATCTCCAACGGCAGCGCGCGTGACCTTCCCGCGTACAACGGCGCCCCCGGTACCGACCGCAGCAGCCTCGGCGGGCAGTTCTTCAACATCGCCGGCGGCAAGCACTGGGACCGTTTTGACCTGGTGGCGGCCTACGCCTGGCGCGATACCGGCAACTACTACTCGGGCAAGCACGGCTACGACGATTTCCCGCAGACCCGGCGCACCCTGGCACCGTTGAACCCGCCCAACACCGAAGTGTTCAACACCTCGTCCAAGTCCAACTCGGTGCTGCTCAAGGGCACCTGGCGGATCGATGACGTGCAGACGCTGGAGGCCGGCTACCGCCACTACAGCGGCCGCCAGGGTGAAATCATGGCCTCGCAGATCATCCGCGTGGACCGCGACCGCGTGCCGCAGTGGGAGCCGGGCAGCGTGGACCTGGATGCCTACAACCTGCGCTACCGCTTCAACCCGGGCAACGACATCGTCGACCTGAAGGCCAACCTCTGGTACACCCAGGCCGACAGCCTGATGTACAACGGCCTGACCGGCATCACCCCGTGGTACTTCGACCGCCGCACCGAATGGTATGACGGCCCGACCTTCAACACCGACCCCGGTTACAAGGATGCCTACCGCAACGACATGAGCCAGACGCGGTTCGGCCTGGACGTGTCCAACACCACGGTGATGACTACCGACAGCGCCGGCTTGTTCACCTTCGACTACGGGCTTTCCTTCAGCGATGAAGACGTGGGCCCGGGCGACAGCGCGCCGATCATGCACGATGACCTGGTCAACAACCGCTTCCTGCGCAATGCCACGCGCAGGGAATACAGCGCGGTGGCCTCGATGAAATGGCAGCCGGGCGAGCGCTGGGACATCCTGGTGGGTGGCCGCTTCAACCGCGTCAGCATCCACGACCGCAACCGCCTGGCCACCCCGGAAACCGAGGAAGTGATCGGCCAGTACCGCTATACCCAGCTGCTCAACGGCAACCCGGCGCTGCCGGCGTGGCGCGCGCAGCGGATCGCCATGCTCAACTGGTACCCGGATGCGAACGGCCAGTTCACCGAGGCCTCGCTGCTGGCTTCGCCGTACAAGAAGGGCACGGTGGCCGACATCACCGGCTGGAATTTTCACGATGTCACCGCCACCGAAGACCTGGTCGTGCCCACCAGCTGGACCTGGTCGCAGCCGATCCGCCGCACCGACAACGCGTTCATGCCCACCGCCAGCGTCGCCTGGCACGCCGATGAAGACACCCTGGTCTACCTCAAGTACGCCGAAGGCGTGAAGCTGCCCAGCCTGTTCGAAAGCACCCTGGGCCTGTTCACCGCGGCCAAGCCGGTGGACGGCGAACTCAAGCCCGAGCGCGCGGGCACCTGGGAAGTGGGCGCCAGCACCGTGCGCCATGATCTGTTTGCCGAAGGCGACCAGGCCGCGTTCAAGCTGGCCTACTTCAACACCCGCATCGACGACCTGATCACGCGCGACTACCGCACGCTGTCGGCCGGCTATATCCGCAACATCGACCGCTTCAAGGTCTCCGGGCTGGAGTTCCAGTCCAGCTATGACGCCGGCAAGGTGTTCGCCGATCTGTCGGCGCATTACTACTTCGAAGCCAAGACCTGCGCCCCGGACATCGCCGCCGAGCGCCGCGCATACGGTGTGCAGCGAAAGAACGAAGAACTGGCCAAAACGCCGGACTGCGTCGACGGTGGGTTCGAGGGGTCCTACAGCAACACCCAGAATCCGCCGCGCTACACGGTCAACCTGACGCTGGGCTCACGGCTGCTGGACCAGCGGCTGAGCTTTGGCACCCGCGTGATCCACAACAGCGGTCCGATCAGCAAACTGGACAAGGAATGGAACGTGGGCCTGTCGGCGATCCAGCAGCTGTACCAGCCGGCGACCATCGTGGACGTGTTCGCCAGCTGGCAGGCCAGCGAGCAGCTGGCGGTCGACTTCAACGTGGACAACCTGACCGACCGCTACTACCTCGACCCGCTCGCACTGGGCGTCATGCCGGCCCCGGGCCGGATCATGCGCCTGGCGGTCACCTGGCGGTATTGATCAAAGGGCAGGCGCGGTGGATGAACCGCCGCGCCTGCTGCGTAGTGACACGCCATGCCTGTCCCACGTAACCCCAAACGTCAACGCGCGACAGAATCCGCATGCAGCGCTTCATTGAGCTCATCGACCACGATGGCCCAATCCGCATCGGACTTCAGCTGTTCGCCCAGGAACTGGCGCTGGCTGGTGCTCCAGTACGGCGCTTCGGTCACCTTCGTATCGGCAGGCAACTGGTGGCTGAGAATGAACTGGGCAATCGCCTCGTTGCTCGACTCCAGCCCCAGCTGTTCGAACAGGGTGGTCATGCGCGTTTCAGTGGTATCCATCATGGCAATCCTTGTAGGGCGGGACGATGAAGCATTATCGCCAAGCCCGGGTGAGGATGGCATCGCCGGAATGGGGGGGGAGGGCAGCACCGGCAATCCGGGTTGGGGTAGTCTGCGCGACAGGCGTCTTATCCCTGTGCCGGACCTTGCCCGGCGCTGCCACCTTCTTTCTGCCAGAACGCCATGAACGCCACCGATACCCTTGAAGCGACCCGCAGCCAACGCCTGAAGGCGGCCACCCGAGACAGCCACGGCGCGCTGGACAAGCGCATCATGGCCGGCGAGATCTTCGCCGACCGTGGGCGGTTCGCGCGCTTCCTGCGGGTCCAGTACCGCTTCCACCGCGATATCGATGGCCTGTACGCCAACGCCGCGCTGGATGCACTGCTGCCCGACCTGGCCGAACGCCGGCGGCTGCCGCAGGTCACCCGCGACCTGCGCGATCTGGAACAGACCCTGCCGGGCCCGGTGCCGCTGCGGCTGGACCCGGACCTGCCACTGGCTGCCGCACTGGGGTGGTTGTACGTGGCTGAAGGCTCCAACCTGGGCGGCACCATCCTGTACAAGATGGCCGCGCAGCTGGGCCTGGATGCGGACTTCGGCGCACGCCACCTGGCCGCGCATCCCGATGGTGCCGCACGCCACTGGCGCGAGTTCACCGCTGCGCTGGACCGCGTCGTACTCACCGACGTCGAAGAGCAGCAGATGATCGATGCGGCCGATGCCGCGTTCCGCAGCGTGCACGATCACGTGGAGCTGGAATTCGCATGAGCAGGGCCGTGCGCGCCCGGTCGCGCTGATGCGCTGGCTCTGGTTCTGCCTGGGCTGGGTGATGGTGGCGCTGGGGGTGATCGGCGCGCTGTTGCCAGTGATGCCCACCACCATCTTCCTGATCCTGGCGGTGGGCTGCTTCGCGCGCAGCTCACCGCGCTTCGAGCGCAGGCTGCTGGAGCATCCGCGTTACGGCCCGTCGCTGCGCGCTTGGCGCGAGCAGGGCGCGGTGAGTCGCAAGGGCAAGGCATTTGCCGCCGGCGGCATGGCATTCGGGTTTGCGATGTTCTGCTGGGGCGCGAGGCCGTCGTGGCCGTTGCTGCTTGGCGTAGGCGTATTTTTCGCGGCGAGCGCAGCCTACGTGCTGTCACGCCCGACCCCGTTGCCGTGATGGTGCGGGTGGGGCGACACCCCATGGGACACGCACGGCGTGTCGCTACGGACTCGAGCGACCATGGATCGTAGTGACACGCCATGCGTGTCAAAGCCATGTTCCTGTGCACGTACACCGCCATGCGTGTCAAAGCCATGATCCTGTGCACGTAATCTGCCATGCGTGTAACACGGAACGTCGAACGAAACCGATACCGCGACACCCTGTAAGGTGTCGCGGCACCATGACCGTTACAACAACGGCACCAGCAGCAGCGCCACGATGTTGATGATCTTGATCAGCGGATTGATCGCCGGGCCGGCGGTGTCCTTGTAGGGATCACCCACGGTATCGCCGGTCACCGCGGCCTTGTGCGCCTCGCTGCCCTTGCCGCCGAAGTGGCCGTCTTCGATGTACTTCTTGGCGTTGTCCCAGGCACCGCCGCCGGTGGTCATCGAGATCGCCACGAACAGGCCGGTCACGATGGTGCCGATCAACAGCCCGCCCAGCGCACGCGGCCCCAGCAGCAGGCCCACCACCACCGGCACCGCGACCGGCAACAGCGAAGGCACGATCATTTCGCGGATCGCCGAGCGGGTCAGCATGTCCACTGCGCGGTCGTACTGCGGCTTGCCGGTGCCTTCCATGATCCCGGGGATCTCGCGGAACTGCCGGCGCACTTCTTCCACCACCGCACCGGCGGCGCGGCCCACTGCTTCCATCGCCATCGCGCCGAACAGGTAGGGGATCAACCCGCCGATCAGCAGGCCGATGATCACCGTGTGGTCGGACAGGTCGAAGGCGAACACTTCGCCCGGATGCGCGGCCTGCAGGTTGTGGGTGTAATCGGCGAACAGCACCAGCGCGGCCAATGCCGCCGAACCGATCGCATAGCCCTTGGTCACCGCCTTGGTGGTGTTGCCCACCGCATCGAGCGGATCGGTGATGTTGCGGATCTCCGGTGGCAGCTCGGCCATTTCGGCGATGCCGCCGGCGTTGTCGGTGATCGGCCCGTACGCATCCAGCGCCACGATCATGCCGGCCATCGACAGCATCGCGGTGGCCGCGATGGCGATGCCGTACAACCCGCCGTGCAGGTGCGCCAGCCAGATCGCCAGGCATACCGCGATCACCGGCAGCGCGGTGGACTTCATCGACACGCCCAGGCCGGCGATGATGTTGGTGCCGTGCCCGGTGGTGGAGGCCTGTGCCACGTGCTGCACCGGCTTGTACTGGGTGCCGGTGTAGTACTCGGTGATCCACACGATCAGGCCGGTCAGCACCAGCCCGATCAGCGCGCAGATGTACAGGTTCGTTGCCCCGTGGACGTTGTCCGGCATCAGCTGCAGGGTGATCGGGTAGAAGGCGATGGCGGCCAGCACGCCCGACACGATCACGCCCTTGTACAGCGCGCCCATGATCGAGCCGCCCGGCTTCACCTTCACGAACAGCGCGCCGATGATCGACGCGATGATCGACACCCCGCCCAGTACCAGTGGATACAGGATCGCGTTGCGGCCGGCTTCGGCGATCATCAGGCTGCCCAGCAGCATGGTGGCGATTACCGTCACCGCGTAGGTTTCGAACAGGTCGGCAGCCATGCCGGCGCAGTCGCCGACGTTGTCGCCCACGTTGTCGGCAATCACCGCCGGGTTGCGCGGGTCATCCTCGGGAATGCCGGCTTCGACCTTGCCGACCAGGTCCGCGCCCACGTCGGCACCCTTGGTGAAGATGCCGCCGCCCAGCCGGGCGAAGATCGAAATCAGCGAGGAGCCGAATGCCAATCCAACCAGCGCATGCAGCGCTGCGGCAGTGTCCAGCCCCATCCGCAGCAGCAGCGCGTAATAGCCGGCCACGCCGAGCAGGCCCAGCCCGACCACCAGCATGCCGGTGATCGCACCGCCACGGAACGCCACGTCCATGGCGGCACTGAGGCCATGGCGTGCCGCTTCGGCGGTGCGTACGTTGGCCCGCACCGACACGTTCATGCCGATGTAGCCCGCCGCACCGGACAGCACCGCACCGATCGCGAACCCGATCGCGGTGTACCAGCTGAGGAAGATGCCGACCAGCACGAACAGCACCGCGCCGGCGATGCCGATGGTGAGGTATTGGCGGTTGAGGTAGGCGCGCGCGCCTTCCTGGATGGCGGCGGCGATTTCCTGCATCCGGGCATTGCCCGCCGGTTGCCGGAGGATCCAGCGTGCCGACACGATGCCGTAGAGAATCGCGAGAATGGCGCAGAACAGCGCCAGAGAAAGCCCATAACGTTCCAGCATGTCCCCTCCCGGGTGATGGATGGCATCCAGTTGACGGACGAACCTCACCACGCGGGGCACAACGGGCTGCAACGATGGACCAACCCGTTCAGACCGTACCCGGTCATCAAGCGTGTGGCTTTGTTCAGCAATCCCTGGTGCCCCCGAGTATGCAGTGAAATCATCGCCCCTGCCCAGCGCTTGCGCCGAACAGCCCAACGAAGCCCTGATCCAAGGCGCACGAGGTTGTAGCGCCGACCGTTGGTCGGCTCCGCGGTTGGCGCAATCCCATCAGCCCGCGTGCGCCCCCTTGCCACACCGTTCATCCCCCCCAAGCCACCCTCACTCCACCCCAACGGAGGCTTCCCGCATGTCCCCCCGCCACCTCATCCTGCTGGCCCTGCTTCCTGCCCTTGCGGCTACTGCCGCCGAAACCCCCGAACGCCAGCGTCCGGTCGGCGCAGCCCAGGCAGTGAACGTCACCCACACCCTGCGCCAGATCCCCGAAGCCTGCGCCCGCCTGGAAGGCACCTTTACCGGCGACGCAGCGCAGCCCTACCGGTTCGCGGTCGCCCGCACCAGCGAGCAATGCCAGCCACGCGCGAAGTTCGTCGACTTCGACAAGGCGCAGCCCAGCGAAGCCAAGGGCTGGAAGCTCAACGACGTGATCCGCGTGCCCAGCGCGGCCTGTCCCACCCAGCAGGCAGTAGTGAGGGTCTGGCGCCTGCCGATGGAACAGAAGCTGCAGCTCGATGGCCAGGGCCAGTCGCGCATCTACCTGGAAGAGGCCAAGAAGCAGGCCGCTGCCGGCCAGATCGCGGAGATTCCGATGTTCGCGGCGAAGATGACCGTGGAAGGCAAGGCCTGCCCGTAACGCGCGCAACAAAAAGCCCGTAGAGCCACGCACTGCGTGGCTGCACAGTGCCCGCAGGCCCGTTACGCCTCAAATGCCGGCAGCTTTTTCTTCACCGCCACATTCTTCAGGGTCACGTACTTCGGCAGTCCATCGGTGCCGTAGGGCAGCGGTGCCTCGCCCTTGATCAGCGGCGACAGGTACGCGCGGGCCTTGTCGGTGATGCCGAAGCCATCGCGGCGGATGAAACCGGCCGGCATCTTCTTCTCGTGGTTGGCCACCTTGTGCAGCGGCGCCGGCTCGATCTTCCAGCGGTACGGGGCGTCGCTGCTGCGCACGATCACCGGCATCACCGCGTTCTGGCCCTTCAGCGCGTACTGCACCGCCGCCTTGCCCACCGCCTGCGCCTGTTCCCAGTCGGTCTTCGAGGCAATGTGCCGGGCCGAGCGCTGCAGGTAGTCGGGCAGGGTCCAGTGCACCTTGTAGCCCAGCGTGTCCTTGACCCGCGCGGCCAACTGCGAGGCCACCCCGCCCAGCTGGGTGTGCCCGAACGAATCCTTGCCGCCGCCGGCATCTGCCACGAACCGGCCATCGGCGGTCTGGATGCCTTCGGAGGCCACCACCACGCAGTGGCCCACGCGTTCCACCACCTGCTTCACCTTGGCCAGGAACGCGGCTTCGTCGTAGGCGCGCTCGGGCAGCAGGATGATATGCGGGGCTTCGTCCGGTCCGTTTCCGGCCAGCCCGGCCGCAGCCGCCAGCCAGCCCGCATGCCGGCCCATGGCCTCGTACACGAACACCTTGGTGGAGGTTTCGGCCATGGCCGCCACGTCCAGCGCCGCCTCGCGCACCGACACAGCGGTGTACTTGGCCGCCGAACCGAAGCCCGGGCAGGTGTCGGTCACCGCCAGGTCGTTGTCGATGGTCTTGGGCACGCCGATGCAGGTGAGGTCGTAATCGAAGGCCTTGGCCAGCTGCGAGACCTTCCAGGCGGTATCGGCCGAATCGTTGCCGCCGTTGTAGAGGAACCAGCGCACGTCGTGGGCGCGCAGCACCGCCAGCAGGCGCTCGTAGCGGGCCCGGTCGGCCTCCAGCGATTTGAGCTTGTAGCGGCAGGAGCCGAAGGCGCCGCCGGGGGTATGGGCCAGCGCCGCAATCGCCGCCGCCGACTCCTTCGAGGTATCGATCAGCTCCTCGCGCAGCGCGCCCAGGATGCCGTTGCGCGCGGCCAAGACCTTGATTCCCTTGGCCCTGGCGGTGCTGATCACCGCCGAGGCGGTGGCATTGATGACGGCGGTAACGCCGCCTGACTGGGCGTACAGCAGGGTACCTTTGGACATGGTGGGACCTTTGTCGGGGGGAAGGACATTGCAGGGACATTACCGGTATGAGGTAAAGTGCGCGTATTGCGGTGCAGCGTGATTGTGGACAATCCCGGGCGCGCGCCCTTCCGTTTTTTACCAAGTTGGAGTCAGGTTGATGCGATTGGTTCTGTTGGGACCGCCCGGTTCGGGCAAGGGGACGCAGGCGACGCGCCTGAAGGAACACCTGAACATTGCGCACATTTCCACCGGTGACCTGCTGCGCGCCGAAGTGGCTGCCGGCACCGAGCTGGGCAAGCAGGCCAAGGCCGTGATGGACGCCGGCAACCTGGTGTCCGATGACATCCTGCTGGGCATGCTGGAATCGCGCCTGGGCCAGGCAGACGTGGCCAATGGCTTCATCCTGGACGGTTACCCGCGCAACGTGGCCCAGGCCAACGCGCTGGACGCCGTGCTGGCCAAGATCGGCCAGCCGCTGGATGCGGTGGTGCAGCTGGATGTGCCGAGCGAACTGCTGGTCGAGCGCATTGCCGGCCGTGCCCAGGAACAGGGCCGCGCCGATGACAATCCCGAATCGGTGCGCAAGCGCCTGCAGGTCTACACCGACCAGACCGCGCCGGTGGTGGATTTCTATGCGGGCCGCGGCACCCTGGCGCGCGTTGATGGCGTTGGCGAGCTTGCCGACGTGGAAGCGCGCATCCAGGCAGCGCTCAAGCGCTGACAACCTACACGCGCACGCCCGGTCCTATCGGAACCGGGCGTGCGGTGTAGAGCGCCAGCGATCGGGCCTGCTCAGGGCCCCACACCATGAGCCCCCCCTGGGGACGGCCTCTTGGGGAGTAGGACCATCGGGGGTAGTGCGGCTGGCGCGCTGAATTGTGTACGTGTTCACAGTACACCGCTATCGGGAATTCCCTGACAGCACGCGTAAAGCCGCGCGCTGTCGTCCCACAGTTTGCTCTGCAAACAGCGGGCCCCATTGTCTGCTTCCATACCCTGGCCGCTGCGCGGCCCCCCTGACTCAGGGGGCTACCCCCCACATGCTTTGCGTCTCCCCTTCAGAGTGGGCTTTGGGCGACAATCGGGTGATGAGCACGATCCACATTCTTGGAATTGCCGGCACCTTCATGGGCGGCGTGGCCGCCCTGGCGCGGGAACTGGGCCATACGGTCCGTGGCAGCGACCAGGCGATCTATCCGCCGATGTCCACCCAGCTGGAACAGCTGGGCATCGCCCTGGACCCGGGCTATCGCGCCGACAGCGTGGCCCGCGATTGCGATGAAGTCGTGGTCGGCAACGCGTTGTCGCGTGGCAACCCGGCCGTGGAAGCGGTGCTGGATGCCGGGCAGCGCTACATCTCCGGCGCGCAGTGGCTGTCCGAACAGGTGCTGCCGGGCCGCGACACGCTGGCCGTGGCCGGTACCCATGGCAAGACCACCACCACCACCATCCTGACCTGGCTGCTGCAGGCCGCCGGCCGCGAGCCAGGCTTCCTGATCGGCGGCGTGGCCGAGGATTTCGGCGTGTCCGCACGGGTGGGGCAGGGCCGCGAGTTCGTGGTCGAGGCCGACGAGTACGACACGGCGTTCTTCGACAAGCGCAGCAAGTTCGTGCACTACCGCCCGCTGGTGGCGATTCTCAACAACCTCGAATACGACCACGCCGACATTTTCCCGGACGTGGCCGCGATCCAGCGCCAGTTCCACCACCTGGTGCGCACCGTGCCCGCGCGCGGACGGCTGATCGTCAACGGCGAAGACACCTACCTGTCCGAAGTGCTGGCGATGGGCTGCTGGACGCCGGTGGAACGCTTCGGTTTCGATCCCGGGTTGGAATGGCATGCCGAACTGGTCAATGCCGACGGCAGCGCCTTCATCGTGCACCACCGTGGCGTGGCGCTGGGCGAAGTGCGCTGGTCGCTGCTGGGTCGCCACAACGTGCTCAACGGCCTGGCCGCATTGGCCGCCGCGCACGCGGTAGGCGTTGCACCGGCCAGCGTGATCCCGGCATTGGCGCAGTTCCGCAGCGTCAAGCGGCGCATGGAAGTGATCGGCGTGGCCGACGACATCACGGTCTACGACGATTTCGCCCATCATCCCACCGCCATCCGCACCACGCTGGAAGGCCTGCGCGCCAAGATCGGCGCGCGCCGCATCGTGGTCGCGATGGAGCCGCGCAGCAACTCGATGCGGCTGGGCGCCCACGCCGATGCGCTGGCCCCTTCGCTGGCGCTGGCCGACGCGGTGGTGTTCCTGCACCGGCCGGAACTGGCCTGGGATGCGGCCAGCGTGATCGCCGCCGTGCGCGGCGACGCGCACGCCGTGCCCGATACCGACGCAATGCTGGCACGACTGGGTGCCACCGTGCGGCCGGGCGACCACGTGGTGTTCATGTCCAATGGCGGCTTCGACGGCGCGCCGCGCCGCTTCCTGGCCCAGCTGCAGGCGCGGTGATCGGGTTGGCCATGACCGATTCCGTTGCCACGCTGCCGCTGTTCCCGTTGCACGCGGTGCTGCTGCCCGGCGCCACGCTGGGCCTGCGCGTGTTCGAGCGCCGCTACCTGGACATGCTGCGCGAGTGCAGCCGCAACAACACCCACTTCGGGGTCTGCCTGATCCTGGACGGTGATGAAGTCGGGGCCCCGGCCACCCCGGCCGCGCACGGGGTGGAAGCGCGCATCGACGATTTCGACATGGGCGACGATGGCGTGCTGGTGCTGCGCCTGCGTGGCCATCGCCGGTTCCATGTGCGCCAGGTGCGGGTACGCGACAACGGCCTGATCATGGCCGAGGTGGAATGGAGCACGCCCGACCACGACGACGAACTGCGCCCGGAACATGCGCTGCTGTCCACCGTGCTGGGCCACATCATCGAACAGGCCGGCACCGCGTTCGCGCCCGCGCATCCGGCGCTGCTGGACCAGGCCGCCTGGGTCGGCTGGCGGCTGGCCGAACTGCTGCCGCTGGAGGAATCGCAGCGCCTGCAGCTGCTGCAGCACGATGACCCGCACCAGCGCCTGGACGCACTGCTGCGCTGGATGCCGGCCAACTCAACGCCGATCGACGAGAACTGGTAACCCGAACCGGGTGACCCCGACCGGTAGATCACGACCGTTGGTCGTGATCGCTCTCAATACGTCCGCACCCGCAACACCGGCATGCCCGTTTCCGGATGCGTTCCGACCTCCTGCGGCAACCCTTCCAGCGCCTCGCGCACCGCCTTCAGCGACGGATCGATGCCGCGCATCGGCCGCCACATCCCGATCAGGTGGAAGTGCTGGTAGTGCAGCGTCTGCGCGCTGCCCAGCCACAGCGACTGGTCGCCCGGCTGCAGCTGGGTAGCGGCCGGCCACAGGCGCAGCGCGAAGATTTCGTTGGGCGCATTGCCCGGGCGCAGCAGCAGCAGCGATTCAACCTGCGTATCCAGCGTGGCCGGCAGCACCGGCACTTCGTCCGGAGTGGCCGATTTGTCCAGCATCAGCAGCGCCTGTTCCCAACCGGCCTGCGGCTGCACGCGCCAGCCCTGGCTTTCCAGGCGCTCGCGCAGCGGCGCCAGCGGCCCGGCCACCTGCACGTCCAGCGGCCAGCGCTGGTCATCATCGAATTCATTGCGGCGTGAAGGCTGGGCGCGCCACTGGCTGCCCCACCAGTCCTGCGCGGCCACATTGGCCGGCGCCGGCTGGGCCGGCTCGAAACGCTCCAGCTTCGCCTCGGTATTGCGCGGCGCATACCACAGCGCAGCCACCGCGAAAGTACCGTAGAACAGCCACGACACCGGCTTGACCCAGAACGAGCGGTTGAAGCGGCGGCGGTAGGCGATGCCCAGCACCAGCAGCCAGAAGATGCCGAACAGCATCCCGCCGACCACGTCGCTCAGCCAGTGCGCGCCCAGGTACAGCCGCGAGAAGCCGATCAGGCTGACGATGATGCCCGACAGCAGGTACGGCCACACGCGGGTGCGGCCGGGCAGCTCGCGCGCGATCAGTACCGCAAAGAAACCGAAGGTGATGGTGGCCATCGTCACCGACACCGACGGGAAGCCAAAGCCGCTGCTCGCCCCCGGCGGGCGCACCACGGTCACCGTGGCGCCCAGCAGCTTGGTCAGCGCCAGCCCGAAGGCCAGCGCGGCCAGCCAGTGCGCGGCCGCCATCCAGCGCCGGCGCCAGATCAGGTAGCCCATCGTGACTGCCGTGGCAGGCAGCAATACCGGCCAGGCGCCCAGCGAGGCCAGCGCCGCCATCGGGTAATCAGCCAGCGGATTGCGCAGCGCCAGCATCGCCTGGTGCACGGCCAGGTCCAGGCTGAGCGGTTCGCCATGGGCCACCACCGCCATCAGCAAGGCGAACCAGCACCAGCCCAGCAACAGCAGCATCAATGCCAGCATCGCCAGCGGGACCGATTCACGGCGCTGGGGGTCGAACACCGACACCGAGTAGCGACCCAGCGTGGGGTGGCGCTGCGACCAGCGCAGCAGACCGGCCAGCCAGCTGTCCATGCGCGCGGCCGACCAGCGGTAGCCGTACAGCACGATCGCCCAGACCACGCCCATCACCACGCCAACCAATGCCAGCACCATCACCAGCCGCCCGGCCACGGCGGCCACCGCGTCGTAGGCCTCGCCCAGCACCCAGCCCGGGGCCAGGAACAGCACCGCCCAGGACAGGCTGGCGATGCCGCTGGCCTGCACATAACGCATGGCCGGCATGTTCATCATGCCGGCGATGGCCGGCACGAACGGACGGATCGCGCCCACATAGCGCGCCACCAGGATGCTCTTGAAGGCATTGCGGCGGAACATCGTCTCGCCACGGTCGAGCAGCTGCGGGTAGCGGCTGAACGGCCAGAAGCCGCGCAGCCGGTCACCCCAGCGCCGGCCGATCCAGTAGCTGATGCCATCGCCGGCGAACGCACCCAGCGCCGCGCACGCCACGGCGTACGGTCCGGAGATCTGGCCCAGGCCGATGAACACGCCCACCGCGAACAGCAGCGGCAGCGCAGGCACGATGGCGCCAAGCACGATGACGGCATCGCAGAAGGCGATGAGGAAGATGACCGCACCGGCAAGCACGGGGTGAGCTGAGATCCACGCAAGCGTGGCATCGATCCATGACGAGTCCATCGGGGGATTATAGAGGGGCCAAAGTGACTGACTCCCGGCCAGCTAGAATGGCCGGCATGAATCGCCCGCTCCCGCCTGCCGCACACTCCCTCAAGGCCGACAGTTTTGGCCGCATCCTGCTGATGGAGGAGGGCGGCACGCGCTTCGTCCGCCGCGACCTGCTCGCCACCCCGTGGTGGCTGCGGCTGCCGGCCTGGTGGTTGGCCCGGCGTGAAGCCCGCGCGCTGGCGCATCTGGATGGCATGCCGGACACCCCGGCGCTGCTGGCCTGGAACGGCCGCTGGCTGGACCGCAGCTTCATGGCCGGCGACGCCATGTACCAGCGCCCGCCGCGTGGCGACCTGGCCTACTTCCGCGCCGCGCGCCGGTTGCTGCAGAAGGTGCACCGCCACGGCATCGCCCACAACGACCTGGCCAAGGAAGCGAACTGGCTGGTGCGCGAAGACGGCAGCCCGGCGCTGATCGACTTCCAGCTGGCCGTGATCGGCGACCCGCGCTCGCGCTGGATGCGCCTGCTGGCCCGCGAAGACCTGCGCCACCTGCTCAAGCACAAGCGCATGTACTGCCGCGAGTCACTGACCCCGGTGGAAAAGCGCGTGCTCAAGCGCCACTCGTGGGTGCGCGACCTGTGGTTCCGCACCGGCAAGCCGGTGTACCGGTTCGTGACCCGGAAGATCCTCCACTGGGAAGACAATGAAGGGCAGGGGCCGAAGCCGTGACCGACAGCTATGTGCCACATGAGTAGCGACATGCAGAGGATCAAAGCGGCGTTGGCTGCCCTCAACGAAGGCCGGGTTGAGGTCGATGCATTCTGCAGGGACTTCGAAGACCTCTGGAACTTTCATGTCGATAGGTCGATCCTGCCGGACGATCTGTGTGCGTGTCTAGGCTCGCTCTTCGATGAGGTGGTGTGGTTCAGTCCGTATCCGCGTGAGGATTGGGACTACCCGGGGTATCGCGACGAAGTTCAGATCAGGCGCGCCGTGGCGCCTGTAATGGCGATGCTTGGCTTGAATGCCAAGCCTGAAATGGGTTGATGCTGATGAATCCTGTAGCTCGAAAAGTGCTCTGCCCAACTTGAACAGAGCCTTGGAGCAAACAGCGCCTCTCGAGGCCAAGGGGAACTGGTTGGTATTTCCCCTGCGATCAGTCCTTACGACGAACTCAAGCGCGCAATTGCGAAGATCGAGGTTGCTACCCCTTGTTTGTAGATTGGCGTGGTCAGGTATATGTTGCCTCGATTCGCTCACCTCGATGGAGAAGCGCATGCTAAATACGCCCCACGTAGCACTCTCACTGGCAGCGCTCGCGCTCGGCATCTGGGCGTATTGCGCGATGCCCGGCTGGGTGGGGCTGCTTGTGTGTGGCTTTCTGCTGTTGTGCGCGTTGGTCGCAACCGTCATTGCCGCGCTGCGGCGTGGGGCGCGGAATCGGGTCGCACGACTCTGGAGGGAATTCTTCGATTCCCTCTACGGACTCTGAAGCACCAATGAGATTGTGAATACTGGGGTCAACGCCGCAGGAAGGTGAGGTAATGAGCAGTTTTGTTGAACCCGCAGATATTGGGGAGGCACTCGCCGAGTACAGGCGCCGCCTGGCTGATCATGCGAATGATGAGCTCATCGCTGATTTCATTGTTTTCTGCTGGCAGGCCGTCGACCCCGGCCGAGTGGCGACTTTGGATTTGTCTGATGAGTTGGTCGATGCATGTGCAGATCAGCTGTCCGAGCTCTTGAAGTTGGCCACCACCACCTGTGGCAAATGGAGTGCCCCACTGTTCTGGAAGCGCTACATTGAGTGGGCTGACTTGGCAGAAGTGCTGTCAATCGATGAATGCAAGTTGTTCATGCATAGGTCGGCGGAGTACGTTGAGCCAGCGTTCTTCGTGTTCCTGGCGTCTGGTGGAGCGGAAATGCGCTCTGAAGCGATGATCTTGCTTGCGCAGCATTCGGATGCGACTACCACGCGGTCCCGATACGTCAGGTCTGTTCTGGAGAGTCGGTTAAAGACGGAGCGTGCGTTTCGTTAGGGAAGCCGCGGTTCCGATTTGTGGAACACAACCAGCTCAGAGCTCGCTGATTACCCTCGCGCCAGTGCGTGCGGTCCCGAGGTCGGCACGCGAATCAAGGGCTGCGGCGTGGAGCACGGCAACGGGTTGCACGGCTGTGGAGGGAATTCTTCGACTCCCTCTACGGACTGTGATGCACCAACATGCTCACGGTGCCACGGGCACCAGCTGCTGCGCGATGAAATTACGCTTTGCATCGAAGTCATAGCCCATCTGCACGCTTCCCAGGTCGGGGCAGGCGTGGCACTCGCGCAGTGGCGTGCGGTACAGCAGGCGAACGCCGCCGCCGTCCAGCGGGGCGGTGCCCGCCGCCTGTGGCGGGGCGAACGGTGTCGCCTGCGGATCGGCGGCCAGCAGCGCCTGTACGGCTGGGTCGGCGCGCAGCGTGTCGTCCAGCTGCACGTTATCCACGTCAATGCGCTTGCCGCTGGCATCGATCAGCCGCGTGCCTTCGTTGGTGTTGGCGCGGAACGGGTAGTTGACGGTCGCCACGCCGACGCCATCCTGTTCATGCCAGGCGACCACATGGGCCAGTTCGCCGGCACTGCTCAGCTGCTCGGCGGCGGTGACGGCATCGTCACTTGCACCACCGGCCAGCATCGCCTTCATCAAGCACTCGCGGGTGGCCGCGGCCTCGCCTTGGCGGCAGGCATTGAGGTCGCCACTCCAGACCACGGCGTTGCTCCAGCGCAGGGTGCCGTTGGCGGGTGATTGGGCGGTGGGGGTGTTGGCGGTGCCAGCAGGTGCTTCATCGGGCGCGGCGGCGGTGGGGTCGCGCTGGCAGGCGGTGGCGATCAGGACCACGCCGACGGCAATGAACAAACAGCGGGAACGGCGCATGGTGAATACCTCGCAGCAGTAACCGGGGCAGTAACTATCGTCAAGGGGCGGTTAATTGCGCGTGGGCGCGGCATACTTGGCCGATCATGAGACCGCAGGAGTTGATCGACGTGGCCAGTCTGCAAGGGAAAACCCTATTCATCACCGGCGCCTCGCGCGGTATCGGTCTGGCAATTGCGTTGCGCGCTGCGCGCGATGGCGCCAACGTGGCGATCGCCGCCAAGTCTGCGGTCCCCAATCCGAAACTGCCGGGCACCATTCATAGCGCCGCCGAAGCGGTCACCGCTGCGGGCGGGCAGGGCCTGGCACTGAAGTGCGACATCCGCGAAGAAGACCAGGTGCGCGCGGCGGTGGCCGCCACCGTGGATACCTTTGGTGGCATCGACATCCTGGTCAACAACGCCAGCGCGATCTGGCTGCGCGGCACGCTGGATACGCCGATGAAGCGGTTCGACCTGATGCAGCAGGTCAATTCGCGCGGCAGCTTCCTGTGCGCGCAGGCCTGCCTGCCGCATCTGCTGCAGGCGCCCAACCCGCACATCCTCACCCTGGCGCCGCCGCCGAGCCTGGACCCGAAGTGGTGGGCCCCGCATACCGGTTACACGCTGGCCAAGATGGGCATGAGCTTCGTCACGCTGGGCCTGGCGGCAGAGTTCGGGCCGCAGGGCGTGGCCGTCAACGCGCTGTGGCCGCGCACCGTGATCGCCACTGACGCAATCAACATGATTCCCGGCGTGGACGTGGGCGGCTGCCGCACACCGGAGATCCTGGCCGATGCCGCGCACGCGGTCCTGACCCGCGAGGCGGCGGGTTTCAGCGGCCAGTTCCTGCTGGATGACGAGGTGTTGGCGGAGGCTGGAGTTACCGATCTTTCCGGGTACGCGGTGGATCCCTCGCGCCCGTTGCTGCCGGATCTGTTCCTGGATTGACGGCGTAGCAGGCATTGCGAGGGACACGCGTGGCGTGTCGCGACGCGGCCGGGAAGCGTAGAGACACGCCATGCGTGTCCCACGTAGACCCGATCACTGATTGAACGCTTCCGGCAGCCGCTCACCACACTTCCGGCAATGCTTCGCATCCGGCTCATGCCCTTCCAGTCCGCACGCCGGGCACCCGCGCGCATCGCGCTTGGACGCGCGTTCGGCATCGCGCATGGTATTGGCCAGCTCCGCGGTGTAGATGCCGGTAGGCACGGCGATGATGCTGTAGCCGATCAGGATCAGCACCGAGGTCACGAAGCGGCCCAGTACCGTCTGCGGCACGATGTCGCCAAAGCCCACCGTGGCCATCGTCACCACCGCCCAGTACATTGCGCTGGGAATGCTGGTGAAGCCATGGTTCGGCCCTTCGATCACGTACATCAGGGTGCCGGCGATGATCGTGATGGTGATCACCGTGAACAGGAACAACAGGATCTTGCGCCGGCTGCGCCACAGCGATTCCATCAGCACGCCGCTTTCTTCGATGTAGCGGGTCAGCTTGAGGATGCGGAATACGCGCAGGATGCGCAGCGCACGCACCACCAGCAGGCTCTGCGCGCCGGGGATGAACAGCGACAGGTAGGTGGGCAGGATCGAGGCCAGGTCGATGATGCCCCAGATGCTGAAGGCATAGCGCAGCGGCCGCTTCACCACCACCAGCCGCAGCAGGTATTCGGCGGTGAACAGGATCGTGAAGCCCCACTCGACCACGTACAGCCAGCTGGCGTGCTCGATGTGGAAACGCTGCACGCTGTCGAACATCACCACCAGCACGCTGGCGATGATGGCGTAGACCAGCAGCAGGTCGAAATTGCGCGACGGCCGGGTGTCGTGGCGATAGATGATGTCGAACCAGGTCCGGCGCCAGCCGGTGTCGGTGGCGGGGTTCAGCTGGGGGGCGCGCAGGGGGTGCATGGGCCGCATTGTGCCCCAGCCGGTGGAGGGGGAGAATGGTCCCCCTTCCCGGACCCCTCGGACCCCTGACCGCCATGACCGCTGCTGCCCCCGATCCGCTCCTGTCCCTGTCGCATTACTACCTGCCGGTGTACAAGCCGCGCCAGGTGGTGCTCGAACGCGGCCAGGGCGCCCGCGTCTGGGACAACCAGGGCCGTGAGTTCATTGACCTGGCCGCCGGCATTGCCGTGTGCGGCCTGGGCCACAACGATCCGGACCTGAAGGCCGCGCTGATCGAGCAGGCCGGCAGGCTGTGGCACACCAGCAACGTGTTCTACAGCGAACCGCCGCTGCGCCTGGCCGAGGAGCTGGTCACCGCCTCGCGCTTCGCCGAGCGCGTCTTCCTGTGCAATTCCGGCGCCGAAGCCAACGAAGTGGCGATCAAGCTGGTGCGCAAGTGGGCCTCCTCGCAGGGTCGTCCCGCCCACCAGCGCGTCATCGTGACCTTCCGTGGCAGCTTCCATGGCCGCACCCTGGCCGCAGTGACCGCCACCGCACAGCCGAAGTACCAGGAAGGCTACGAGCCGCTGCCCGGTGGCTTCCGCTATGTGGACTTCAACGATGAAGTGCAGCTGGAAACGGCGATGGCCGCCGGCGACGTCGCTGCGGTGATGCTGGAGCCGATCCAGGGCGAAGGCGGGGTGATGCCGGCCAAGCCGGGCTTCATGAAGCGCATCCGCGAGCTGTGCGACCAGCACAACGCGCTGATGGTGCTCGATGAGATCCAGGTCGGCATGGGCCGCGCCGGCACCCTGTTCGCGCACTGGCAGGACGAGATCAAACCGGACATCGTGACCCTGGCCAAGGCACTGGGTGGCGGCTTCCCGATCGGCGCGATGCTGGCGGGGCCAAAGGTGGCCGAGACCATGCAGTTCGGTGCGCACGGCACCACTTTCGGCGGCAACCCGCTGGCGGCGGCGGTGGCGCGCGTGGCGTTGCGTAAATTGTCGTCGCCGGAGATCGCACGCAACGTGAGCCGCCAGTCGCAGGCGCTGCGCGATGGGCTGGGGAACATCAATGACGAGTTCAAGGTGTTCAGCCAGGTGCGCGGCCGCGGCCTGATGCTGGGCGCGGTGCTGGACAAGGATTTCGCCGGGCAGGCCGGGGCGATCCTGGATCATGCTGCCGAGCATGGGCTGCTGACGCTGCAGGCGGGCCCGGATGTGCTGCGGTTCGTGCCGGCGTTGAACATCAGCGATGAAGAGATTGCCGAAGGTTTGAAGCGGCTGCGGGCTGCGGTGCAGTCGTTCGTCGCGTCGCGTTGAGGAAGGGCCGCCGACTGACGGTAGCCGACTGAGAGCAGCCGACTGACAGCAGCCGACTGACAGCAGCCGACTGACAGCAGCCGACTAACAGTCGGCTCTACATGTCGGCTCTACACGTCGGCGTTCCCGTCCCGTTGTGGGGTAGAGCCGACTGTCAGTCGGCTGCCCTGCATCAGGCATCGATGCCGAACCGCGGGGTAGAGCCGACTGTTAGTCGGCTGCCCTGCATCAGGCATCGATGCCGAACCGGTGCATGAGCCTGCCGAAGCTGCGGCTGTCGCGCGCGGTATCGGCTTGCAGCCCGGCCAGGCGCGCGCCGCGCACATTGACGAACAGGTCGTCGACGAACAGGGTGCGGGCGGGACGTGCGTCGAGCCGTTCCACCGCTTTCAGGAACACCGCCGGGTCGGGTTTGCGCCCGCCCAGTTCGCCACTGCACAGGATGCGCCCTTCCAGCATCGGCGCCAGCGTAGGCAGGATGCGTGGAATGGTCTGCGCCATCAGTGCGCCGTTGTTGGTGAGGATGGCGATCGGCATCACCTGCGCGATGCGCTGCACGCGCTCTACCACGCCTGTCTGCGGCGGCGAGGCGGCGATGCGCGCGTCCTGCCATTGGGCGAGACTGATGGTCACGCCGAGTGCATCACCCAGTTGCCGCAGGTAGCGCGTGCTGTCCAGCCCCAGATCGAACTGCTGTTCCAGTCCGCTGTCGAACAGTGCCGCGTGCACCTGCGCGGGCGTGCATCCGCAGGACTCGGCCAGGTGGCGCACACGCAGGTGCCGTGCGTAGTTGACCAGCACGCCATCGAAATCCAGCAGCAGGCAGTCCAGGGCAACCGGCATGTTCCACTCATGTGCGAAGCGACAGCCGACGTTACCGCACTGTCGGGGATCGCTGCGACATCCCGTCGCACCACGCCCTGCGTCGGGCTGCCTAGAATTGCAGTGACTGAAGGATGGAGAACACCGTGAAACTGTTTGTCCCCATGATCCTGGCAGGGTTGGCGTTGGCGCCCGTCGCACAGGCACGCGTGTGTGCGGTCAGCATCGACAGCACCGACCAGATGAGCTTCAGCAGCAAGGAGATCAAAGTGGCCGGCGATTGCAGCCAGGTGAAGCTGACCCTGCGCCACACCGGCAAGCTGGCGGCCACGGCGATGGGGCACAACTGGGTGCTGACCAAGGCGGCGGACTACCAGCCCGTGGCGATGGCCGGCATGCGGATGACGCTGGCCGACAGCTACCTGCCGAAGCAGGATCCGCGTGTGCTGGCACATACGGCGGTGATCGGCGGCGGGCAGAGCACCAGCGTGACGTTCCCTACCGCGGCATTGCGCAAGGGCGGGGACTACACGTTCTTCTGCTCGTTCCCCGGGCACTTCGCGATGATGAAAGGCAGGTTTGTGTTCGGCTGATGCCGAACACAAACCTCGGGGCTGCTCAGCCCTTGGCGACCTTGAACGCCTCGCGCGCGGCGTCAATCGTTGCGTCGATGATGCTGTCATCGTGCGCGCTGGACAGGAAGCCGGCCTCATACGCCGACGGGGCCAGGAACACCCCGCGCTCGAGCATCGCGTGGAAGAAGCGGTTGAACGCGGCGGTATCGCAGGCCGTGGCCTGGGCGTAGGTTTCCACCTTCTGGTCGGTGAAGAACAGGCCGAACATCGCGCCCACCTGGTTGGTGGTGACCGCGACGCCCGCTTCCGCCGCCGCAGCTTCCAGCCCGGCGCACAGGCGCGCGCTGGCCGCCGACAGGCGGTCGTGGAAGCCCGGTTCCTGCACCAGTTCCAGCATCGCCAGGCCCGCGGCCATGGCCACCGGATTGCCGCTCAGCGTGCCGGCCTGGTAGATCGGGCCGGCCGGGGCGATCTGCGACATCAGCTCGCGGCGGCCGCCGTAGGCACCCACCGGCATGCCGCCGCCGATGATCTTGCCGAAGGTGGTCAGGTCCGGGGTGATGCCGTAATGCGCCTGCGCGCCGCCCAGCGCCACGCGGAATCCGGTCATCACTTCATCGAAGATCAGCACCGTGCCGTACTGCGTGCACAGCGCGCGCAGGTGCTGCAGGTAGCCGTCGCGCGGCGGAATGCAGTTGGCGTTGCCTACGACCGGTTCGATGATCAGGCCGGCGATGTCCGCGCCCTGCTCGGCGAACAGCGCGGTGGCCGCCTCGAAATCGTTGTAGGGCAGGGTCAGGGTGAGTTCGCTCAGGCCGGCCGGCACGCCCGGCGAGGTCGGCACGCCCAGGGTCAGCATGCCGCTGCCGGCCTTGACCAGGAACGAGTCGCCGTGGCCGTGGTAGCAGCCTTCGAACTTCACGATGCGGCTGCGGCCGGTAGCGCCGCGCGCCAGCCGGATCGCCGACAGGGTGGCTTCGGTACCCGAATTGACCATGCGCACCATCTCGCACGACGGCACCAGCCGGGTCAGCGTTTCAGCCATGGTCACTTCGGCCGCGCACGGCGCGCCGAACGACAGGCCGTTGTTGATCGCGTGCTTGACCGCCTGGCGCACCGCGCTGTGGTTGTGGCCGACGATCATCGGGCCCCACGAGCCCACGTAGTCGATGTAACGGTTGCCGTCGACGTCGTACAGGTAGGGGCCGTCGGCGCGCTCGACGAAGAACGGCTCGCCGCCCACCGACTTGAACGCGCGCACCGGCGAATTGACGCCGCCCGGAAGCAGTTCCTGGGCGCGGGTGAACAGGGCGTGGGACTGGTCGTGCTTCATGCGGAAGGGTCCTGGAAACAAGCAAGGTAGGCGTGCAGGGTGGCCACCGGGTCGTTGGCGGCGAAGACGCTGCTGACCACGGCCACCAGATCGGCGCCGGCGGCGATGATCGGGCCCACATTGTCCGGCGTCAGCCCCCCGATCGCCACCCGCGGCAGCCCGAGTGCGGCGCTTTGCCGCAGCAGGTCCGGGTGGGCGCGGCTGCTGGTGACCTTGGTGGTGGTCGGGAAGAAGGCGCCAAAGGCCACGTAGCTGGCCCCGGCGGCCAGCGCCCGTTCGGCGTTGGCCAACTGGTCGTAGCAGGAAGCGCCGATGATGGCGGCCGGGCCGAGCAGGGCGCGCGCGGCGCCGATGTCGCCATCGGTGCCGCCCAGGTGCACGCCGGCCGCGCCGACCTCCAGGGCCAGGGCCGGGTCATCGTTGATGATCAGCGGCACGCCGTGCGCGGTGCACAGGTCCTGCAGGGCCTGTGCCTGCTCGCGGCGCAGCGCGTCGCTGGCGGTCTTGTTGCGGTACTGCAGCCAGGTGGGGCCGGCCGCCAGCAGCGGGGCCACGCGGGCCAGCAGGCGGGCGGTATCGGCCTCGTCGGGGGTGATCAGGTACACGCCGCGCGCGGGCGCGGCCGGGGAAGCAGGGAGCGTCATCGATGGCTACCGGTAGAACGGCGGGAGTGGGACAATGGCCTATGACCGTACTGCCCAACGCCTGATTATCCGATGACCGACGCCACCGCCACCAACTTCCGCACCTGGATGTGCGTTGTCTGCGGCTTCATCTACAGGGAAGTCGATGGCCTGCCCGAAGAGGGCATCGCCCCGGGCACCGCCTGGGAAGACGTGCCCGACACCTGGACCTGCCCGGACTGCGGCGTGACCAAGGACGATTTCGAAATGGTCGAGATTGATTGACCGGCAGCGTTAGCGGGTAGAGCCGACTGTCAGTCGGCTCTACCCGGCGGGCGTTCCAGGATCAATGCAGGCGCGGTACGCGCCCCCCCATTTCCACCAGCTTCTCGCGCACCCACTGCGCATCATTGGCCTGGCCGTTGCGCTGCAGGTACAGCGCCAGGTCCTGGCGCGCGCCGGCCTGGTAATCCAGCTGCAGGTAGGCCAGGCCGCGGTCGCGCAGGGCATCGTCCTGTTCCGGGGCCAGCTTCAGCAGGCGGTCGGCACTGCGCGCGGCGCGGTCCCACTCGCTGCGCTCCACATACACGCCGTGCAGGTTGCGCAGCATCCGCATCAGGATCGCCCGCGCCGGGGCCGCATCCAGGATCTGCGCCAGCACGCTGTCATCGGGCACTTCGCCGCCCAGGTGCGAGCGCGCGCGTTCGCGCAGCTCTTCCACGTCCAGGGGCCGCCCGCCGTTGAACGGGTCCATGACCAGCATGCCGTCGTCCACCGGCAGCCGCACCAGGAAATGGCCGGGGAAAGACACGCCGTCCAGCGGAATGCCCAGCCGCCGGGCCACTTCCATCTGCACCATGGCCAGGGAGATCGGGTTGCCCAGCCGGCGTTCGAATACCTGGTTGAGGTAGCTGTTACGGGGGTCGTAATACTCGCCATGGTCGCCGCCATAGCCGAGTTCATCGAACAGGTGGCGATTGACCGCCGCGATCTTGAGCGGCCAATGCTCGATCGTGTCCACCTCGGTGCGCAGGTGGTCGGCGTGGCTCTGCACCAGCGCGTCATAGACCTGCGGGTCCAGGTCGGGGTATTCGTCGCGGGCGATCAGCAGCGCCGTGGGCAACAGCGGCAGCGCCTCGTCGTCCAGTTCGGCCAGGGAGTCCCACGCCGGCAATGTCATTGGCGCCTGCATGGACACAGACTGGCGACAAACGCGGCCCGATTCAAGCGGGATCGCGTGAAAACTCCGGGCTGGCGGGGCGTGCCCGCCAGCCCGGTTCAGGGCTTGTCGGCGATACCCGGGCCGAAGGTCAGCACCGCGCCATCCTGCAGGCCCAGCTTCTCGGCCTGGCCGGCGTTGAGTTCCAGCACGTAACGGGCCGGGCCGCTGCTGGGGTAGGGCGGGCAGCGGTCGCCAGCCGAACACGGCGGTACATCGCGCTGCTGGCTCACCAGGCGGCGCTGGTCATCGAAATACAGGATGTCCAGCGCGATCTTGGTGTTCTTCATCCAGTACGCCTGCAGCTCCTGGCGGTCGTGCACGAACAGCATGCCGTGGTCGGCGGGCATCTCGTCGCGGAACATCAGGCCGCGCGTGCGGCTTTCATCGTTGGTGGCCAGTTCCACCTGGTAGCGGGCCCCGCCCAGTTCCACCCAATGGCTGGCACCGGCGCTGGCACATCCGGACAACGTGAGCAGCAACAGCAGCGGGAGCAGCAGGCGAATGAAGGGCATGGGCGATCCTCGCAGAAGAGCCGGCACGGGCGTGCCGACGGTGGATATCAGAACACCATCGGCGGTTCACCGCCAACAATGACCACATCGGCCGGGCGGCGCGCGAACAGGCCCACGGCGACCACGCCGGGCAGCTGGTTGAGCTCGCGCTCCAGCGCCACCGGGTCGGTGATCTGCAGGTGGTGGATGTCCAGGATCTGGTTGCCATTGTCGGTCACCACGCCTTCGCGCCAGGCCGGCTGGCCGCCGGTCATGTCCATGATGCGGCGGGCGATCAGGCTGCGCGCCATCGGGATCACTTCCACCGGCAGCGGGAATCTGCCCAGCACCGGCACCTGCTTGCTCGGGTCGATGATGCACACGAAGCGCTCGCTGGCCTCGGCGATGATCTTCTCGCGGGTCAGCGCGGCGCCACCGCCCTTGATCAGGCACTTGTTGCCGTCGCACTCGTCGGCGCCGTCCACGTACAGCGACAGGCCGCCGGTGTGGTTGAGTTCCAGCACCTCGATGCCGTGCTGTTTCAGGCGCGCGGTGCTCTGCTCGGAGCTGGACACGGTGCCCTTGATGCGGTGCTGGATGCGGGCCAGGCCGTCGATGAAGTAGGCAACGGTGGAGCCGGTGCCGACCCCGACGATCATGCCGTCTTCGACGTATTCGAGGGCTTTTTCTGCGGCGAGGCGTTTGGCTTCGGACATGGCGGGAAACTCGTGAAGGAAAAGGTCAGTGTTTTTCGAGCGACAGCAGCAGCTTCCACTGCGCGGCGGTCACCGGCAGGATCGACAGGCGGTTGCCGCGCGCGATCAGGGGAAACCCCTCGCCCAGCGCGTCGGCATGCAGCTTGATCTCGTCCAGCGAAATGGTGTCGCGCAGCTTGCGCTCGAAGGCCACGTCCACCAGCAGCCAGCGTGGCGTTTCGCGGGTGGCCTTGGGATCGTAATAATCCGATTTCGGATCGAACTGGGTGTCGTCCGGATACGCCTCGGTGGCGACCGTGGCGATTCCCACGATGCCCGGCACCTTGGTGTTGGAGTGGTAGAACAGGATGCCGTCGCCGACCTTCATGCCATCGCGCATGAAGTTGCGCGCCTGGTAGTTGCGCACGCCGTTCCAGGGTTCCTGGCCCACGCGCTTGAGGTCATCGATGGAAAAGGCGTCCGGTTCGGACTTCATCAGCCAGTAGCGCTTGCGTGCGGTCATGCGTCGTTCTATCGGGGAAGGTACGTGGTGGTGTCGGTACAGATCGCATCCACGCCGACGTCCCACGGCTGCACGGGCAGCTCATCGACCTGCTGCACCGAAAAACCGACGCCGGCCAGCCACGGTGGGGCCGGGCGCTGGTTGCGGAATGCGAAGCTGCGATCATACCAGCCGCCTCCCATGCCCAGCCGCCGGCACTGCGCGTCGAAGCCCACCAGCGGGGCTACCACCAGCGTCATCTGGTCCGGCGCGAGGGTGTCGCCTACGGCGATGTCGGGTTCTGGAATGCCGAAGCGGTTGCTGGTCAGCGGCTGGCCCGGGCGCCACGGCGCGAAGCGCAGCGTGTCGCCGGCCAGCACGGGCAGGCAGTAGACGGCGGTGTCGGGCAGACGCATCTGCCAGCGGTGCAGCGCGATTTCGCCATCCAGTGCCCAGTAGCCGGCCACGAAGCCGTGGGTGGGCGCGAAGGGCAATGCAAGCAGGGCATCGGCTAGCAGTTCGGCGGCGGCCAGGCGCTGCGCGGCGGGAATGTCTCGGCGGCGTTGGCGCAGCTGCTGGCGCAGTGCGGAGCGCGGGTCGGTCATGCCTGGGTCCGTTGGGGCCGGATAAAACAAGAGCGACGTTCCAGTGGAACGTCGCTCTTGCAGGAATACTGCATTCTCCGCGGTGACGATGCGTGCGAAACGACCTTGAACCCGGGGTTCAAGTGGGTACGCTGGGCCTCCATTGGGCTTCCCGCTACAAGGCGGACCTGCACTCCCGGCGACGTCGCGCACCCGTGGTCGTAATTAAGGGACAAGGCGAATGTTTGCACACGCCGTCGTTCACAGCAGAGAACGCATGGCCATTATAGCCAACCGGACCGGATCGGATACCCCGTTCGTCGGTCCAATTACGTGCCAATTCAGAACAATGAAAAACGCGTGCAGTTCAGCCCGCGTCGAGGGCGCGGTCCAACCGCCTGTTCAGATCGGCCAGCGTCTGCTGCAGGGCGACCCCTTGCCGCGCATGGTCGTCGCGCAGCTGCTGCAGTTCATGCGCCAGGTTCAGCGCGGCCAGCACCGCGACGCGGTCCACGGCGGCCATGCGGTTGCTGCCGCGGATCTCGCGCATCTTTGCGTCCAGCAGGCGCGCGGCGGCGGTGAGGCTTTCGCGCTCTTCGGCGCCCACGCCTACGGTGTATTCGCGGTCCAGGATGCGGACACTGACCGGTTCGGTCTGGCTCATGTGTGCTGCTCCAGGCTTTTGAGCCGGGTGATCATCGCTTCCACCCGCGAGCGCGCCTGCTCGTTCTTGGCCAGCAGCTGCGAGCGCTCGTTGACCAGCTGTTCCTGTTGGTGGCGCAGGCTGCGGTTTTCCTCGGCCAGGCGCTGGTTGCGGTCCAGCAACGCCTCCACCCGGGCGGCAAAGGCCTGCAATTGGGCGATGGCATCGGCGGGTTCCATGTCCGGCACGATAGGCAAGCGGGGTGGAGCCGGTCAAGCTAATAATGACAAGGGGCGGATTGATACACTGTGACGCTGCCAACCCAGGGTTGCCGGCGGCGCCGCCGACCCATCAGATCGAGCCCCAAGATGACCGAACTTCCGAGTGTCAACGACGTAAACCAGGCCAGCCAGGCGGCCGGCCTGGGCGCTACTGCCGCGGAGCTCCACGGAGGCCTGTGCGGCTGGCTGGCGGCCGGCGGCGCGCCGGTGCCCGAATGGCCGGCCCGTGTGCTGGCCGACGACAACCTGCCCACCCCGACCGCAGGCGATGCGCTGGACCGGCTGCTGGGCGCCAGCGTGGCGCAGCTGGAGGACCGCGATTTCGCCTTCGAGCTGCTGCTCAGCGACAGCGATGACACCGCCGCGCAGGCCGATGCGCTGTTCACCTGGGCGCGTGCGTTCCTGGGCGGCTTCGGCCTCGGTGCGGGCCAGCAGCGTCCCACCCTGTCCGAAGAAGGCGAAGAGGCGCTCAACGACCTGGCCAAGCTGGCCCAGGCCTCGAGCGAGGATTTTGAAAGCGGCAACGATGACGACGAGGACGCGCTCGCCGAAATCGAAGAGTTCATCCGCGTGGCGGTGCTGATCCTGCACGGTGACTGCGTGATGGCCGTGCGCCACCGGCAGCGCCTGAACTGAGATGGATATCCGCGAGTTGACCGGCATCACCGCGGCCGAATACGCGGGGCGCCGCCAGGCGCTGATGGAAATGGCGGGCGATGACGCCATCCTGGTGCTGCCGGCCGCGTCGGAGCGGGTGCGCAGCCTGGATACGCACTATCCGTTCCGGCAGGATTCGGACTTCTGGTACCTGAGCGGCTTCCCGGAGCCGGATGCGGTGCTGGTGCTGATTCCTGGCCGCCGCCACGGCGAAGTGATCCTGTTCTGCCGCGAGCGCGACGCCGACCGCGAAGCCTGGGATGGCGCACGCGCCGGACAGGAAGGCGCGGTGGCGCAGTACGGCATGGACGATGCGTACCCGATCGACGATCTGGACGACATCCTGCCGGGCCTGCTGGAAGGGCGCTCGCGGGTGTACTACCACTTCGGGCGCGACGCCGAGTTCGACCTGAAGCTGATCGGCTGGGTCAACCGGGTGCGTTCGCAGGTGCGGCATGGCGCGCAGCCGCCGCATGAGTTCTTGGAACTGGGCCACCTGCTGCACGAGCAGCGGTTGTTCAAATCGAGCGCGGAAATCGCCTTGATGCAGCGCGCGGCCGACATCACGGTGCAGGCGCACCGGATGGCGATGCGCGTGGCGCGGCCGGGCATCCACGAGTACGAGCTGCAGGCGGACCTGGAGCGCGAGTTCCGCGCCAATGATGCATGGGCAGCCTACGGCAGCATCGTGGGTACCGGCGCCAACGGCTGCATCCTGCATTACCGCGCCAACAACGCGCGCAGTCGCGATGGCGAGCTGGTGCTGATCGATGCGGGCGCCGAGTACCGCGGCTACGCCAGCGACATCACGCGCACGTTCCCCGTAAATGGTCGCTTCACGGCCGAACAGCGCGCGCTGCACGATCTGGTCGGCGCGGCGCAGGCGGCAGCAATCGCGCAGGCCAAGCCGGGCGTGCCCTACGAGGCGGGCCACCTGGCGGCGGTACAGACGCTCACCGAAGGCCTGCTGCGGCTGGGCCTGCTCACCGGCACGCTGGAAGAAAACATCGCCGACGGCCATTACCAGCGTTTCTACCGGCACAAGACCGGGCACTGGCTGGGCCTGGACGTGCACGACGTGGGCGACTACCGCCTGGCGGGCGATTCGCGGCTGCTGGAACCGGGCATGGTGTTCACCATCGAACCGGGCCTGTACATCAGCGCCGACGACCGCAGCGTGGAAGCGCGCTGGCGCGGCATCGGCATTCGCACCGAGGATGACGTAGTGATCACAGACAGCGGGCATCACGTTCTGACAGCTGGGTTGGCGCGAAGTGCTGATGAGATCGAGCAGGAAATGAACGCTGCTGGCTGATATTGGCGTTGCGCCAAGAGCAGCGTTTCGGTTGCAACGTGCTGGGGAGGCCGACGGACAGCCCCTTACGGGACACGCCGTAAACCCATCCTTGGGGGCTTGGCAAAAACATCCATGTTTTTGACAGTCCCTACAGGGGCTGCCCGCCGGCCTCCCCTGACAGATGGCAGCGTGCGGATGGCAAGAGCAGACACGCATGGCGTGCCCCTACGCGGCGGGTGCGCGAATGGGGTTGAGGCCGGTTATGCGGCGGGTACGTGAATGGAGCTGGGGGCGGTAGCGTCGGTTCCCAAACGACGGCACGGAACGCCACCGCGTCCGGAAACGCATGAAAATGATCGACACCGCCGTTGATCTTCCGTGGCCACCGACACACCGTCGAGGGTCGGCGGGGGCGGGTTTGCGGGACTGTAGAAAACATGGATGTTTTCTACAAGCCCCCATGGATGGGTTCACGGCGTGTCCCGCAAACCCGCACCCGCCGGCCCAGCTCAGACCATGCGATGCGCACCGGCTGTTCGCCCAAATGCATGAAGCAGCCGGGCAACAGCCCGGCTGCGTGGCACGGTGTCAACGACCGTCAGGCCTTCGCAAACTCCGGCCGGGTCAGGTTGTCCGCATCGCCGTCGGTGCACAGCACTTCATCTTCAACGCGGATGCCACCGTAAGGCCGGAAGAAATCCACGCGAGCCCAGTCGATGCTGTCGCCGTGGCCGCGCTGCTTCACTTCGTCCAGCAGCATGTCGATGAAGTACACGCCCGGTTCGATGGTGACCACCATGCCCGGTTCCAATGCGCGGGTCAGGCGCAGGTACGGGTGGCCTTCCGGGCGCTCGACGCGGCCGCCGCGGTCGCTTGCCGCAAAGCCGGCCACGTCGTGGACCTGCAGGCCGATCAGGTGGCCCAGGCCGTGCGGGAAGAAGGCCGCGCTGACGCCGGTGGCCAGCGCCGCTTCCGGCGAGACCTTCAGCACCCCGAAGTCCTTCAGGATGCCCATCAGCGACAGATGCGCATCGATGTGCAGCTGCTTGTAATCCACGCCCGCCCGCACGCCGGCACCCATTTTCTGCTGGGCCGCATCGACCGCATCGATCATCGCCTGGAACTCGTCGTGGCCGGCGGCCGCATACGTGCGCGTGATATCGCTGGCGTAGCCGTACGCGCTGGCGCCGGCGTCGATCAGGAAGCTGCGCAGCGGCTGCGGCGCGCTGCGGCCCAGGTCGGTGTAATGCAGCACCGCGGCGTGTTCGTTCAGCCCGATGATGTTGCCGTAGGGCAGCTCGTTCGCATCCTGGCCGACCGCGCGGCAGTAAGCCATGTGAATCTCGAACTCGCTGGCACCGGCGCGGAACGCCGCCTCGGCCGCGCGGTGGCCGCGCACGCCCAGCTGCTGGGCCTGGCGCATCAGCGCGATTTCATACGCCGTCTTGTACGCCCGGTGCCAGTCCAGGTAGTGGATCACCGGCTCGGGGTTGTTCGGGGTGAACGCGCCCAGCGCACTCTGCGGCTCGCCCAGGATCGCGCAGCGCGCCGCATCGCGTGGCAGCAGCGCCAGCGCCTGGTCCGGCGTGCGGATGATCTCGATGTCGAAGTGTTCCACCCACCAGCCGTTCGGCGCATCAGGCACCACGTGCCAGTAATCGAACGGCTGGTGGAAGATCACCTTCGGGCGCTGGCCCGGCGTGTATACCACCCAGCTGTTGGGCACCTTGGTCAGCGGCAGCCAGGCCTTGAAGTTCGGGTTCACCGCGTACGGGTAATCGCGGTCATCGAAGGCCTGGTAGTGCAGCGTGCCGCTGGGAATCACCAGGTGGTCGAAGCCGCCGCGCGCCAGCGCCTCGTCGGCGCGTTGGCACAGCACGCGGACATGATGGGAATACAGGGCGGCGAGGTCGGGCTGGTTCATCGCGGAAGCTCACAGGGCAGTGCGGAATGCAGCCCCTGATTCTGCCGCAATCAGCCCGTGCGCGCTGTGCCGGAACCGGCACTCACACCGCCGAAGATTCCTCGGCGATCCAGGCGCGCAGCTGGTCGCGGTGCTCGCGGCTCAGCGTGAGGAAGCGGAAGCCCGCCCAGGATTGGCCCGGCGCGTTGCTCTGTTCGATCCACAGCAGGTGCGCCCCCACGTCCACCTGCACCGGTTGGCCGTTCGGCCCCTGGATGGCGAAGCGGAACTGGTAGTTGCCGTCCGGCGTCAATGGCACCGAACAGATCATCAGCATGCCGGTTTCGGACACATTGCCCAGCCGGCCGATCACCGCCTCGGCCATCGTGTCGGTCACCGGCACCTGCTCGGCCACCTGTCGGCGGGGCGCGCGGCGGGTGTCGTCGTTCATTCGTCAGTCTCTGCAGTGGCCGGGGTGCCGGCCAGCGAGCGCAGGGTGCGCAGCGTGGCCTGCCAGGCGCGGTCGATCAGGCGGCTCTTGCCCTCGCTGACCAGGCGCGCCTGCCCGTGCACCATCAGCCGGGCCAGGCTGTCCAGCGAATGCTCGGCCACCTTCTGCCCGCGCGGATTGACGAACAGCGCGTTGTCGGTGATCAGGCTGTACCAGGACAGCCGCTGGCGGCGCATGTCGCCCTGCTGGTTGGTGGTGAATTCGAACCAGGTGCCGAACGGCAGCGTGCGCAGCTGGCGGTAACAGTCTTCCTCGGCAGGGCTGCGCGCCAGCGGCGCCTCGCGCCGGGCTTCGGTGCCTTCGGCCTGCTCCCCCAGCCGGGTGCGCGCACGGATGCGCGCGGTCAGTTCGGTGCGTGAGCTGCTGTCGTCTTCACCGCCCGGGGTGGACAGCCGTCGCGCGATCGCCGCCGCTTCGTCCTGGTGGTAGCCGACCTGCAGCAGTGCCGCTTCGACCTGCTCGCCGAGCTGGGTATCACTCCCGGCGCTGCCGGGTGGTTGGCAGGTGACCTCGGCGATGCGTGCGGTTTCCTGCTCGCGCGCCTGCCATTGGTCGGAGCCTTCGCCGCTGCGCAGCAGGGTCAGGGTCAGCACGTCCGACCAGGCCTGCTTCAGCAGCGACTGCACGAACCGCGGCGGCGCGGCCTGCGCGCACAGCTGTTCGATGCTGGCGCCGGCCTGCTGCTTGGCCGATTCCAGCCGTTCCTTGCCGCGCGCCGCTTCCACGTGGCGGCGCTCGGCCAGCTCGGCCTTGTGCGCCAGGGCCCGGAAGTGCTGCTGGATCTCGTCGTTGGCCGCTTCGAAGACCGCCGCATCGCCCTCGTAGTCGGTGACCACTTTGTCGACGGCACGGTCCAGCTTCTGCACCAGCTGCGGATCGACATCCTCCTCGCCCAGCCAGTTGGCGCCGGCTTCTGCCACCGCGTTGAGCAGCTCGCGGGCCGGGTGCTGGTCGCGCACGAAGAAGGCAGGGTCGGACAGCGCCGCGCGCGCCACCGGCACCTGCAGGCGGGTGAGCAGGTCCACGGCGGCCGCGTCGGGGCGGACCTCGCGGTGGATCTGCCCGTACAGCATGTCCAGCAGGTCGAAGGTGTCGGTGTCCTTGACCGTCAGCGCGGCCTGTGGGCCGTGGTCGGCGCGCATCTGGGCGAGCAGGGCGTTGTGCAGGTCGGCCATGGTGCGGCGCACGCCGGCCGACTGCGCCTGCAGCTTGGCCAATGTGGCGTGGAGGTTGCCGCTGGAGATCGCGACCGGTTCCGGCCGATCACCTGCCCCTGCGGCCTCCGGATGGGGCGACGCCCCGGTTGCGGCTTGTGCTCCCTCCACGCCACCGGTGTCAGGGCCGGCGGCGGTACCGGGCTGGCCCGGCGTCACTGGAATGCCATGGCCGAGACCCGCCGGGCCCTGGGTATGCCGGGCGGCGTCCAGCAGGTGGTGCAGGGCCGACAACGCCGGGGCGTTCATGTCCACCGGGGCGACATCCGCGGGCGCTGCAGCGGCCACGGCCGGCGCCGACGGCGCCATCTGGCCGATCACCTCGCTGGTCATCGCCGCCCAGCTGCCGCTGCTGGCAGAGCCGCTCCAGCCGGTGAGCGGGCGTCCGCCCGCCCCGCCGGGTTCGCGCGGGGGCGCCGCGCCGGTCCCGCGCTCGGGGCCGGTGACGATCCGCCGCGTGGTGGCCGAGCGCGCCAGGTACGGGGTGTAGACCAGCCCTGGCAGCACGCCCTCATGGGTCAGCAGCACGTTGGCGCGTTCCAGCAGCTCGCCCAGGCGTTCCAGCAGCTGGCGGTCGAACACGCGGAACAGCGCCAGCTGGGTTTCCAGGCCCAGCGCGAATTCCTCGCCCAGCTCACGGGTGATCCGGCACAGCACGTAGGGCCCGAATGGCAGGTCCTCGGCGTCGAACGCCGGGCCGGCGGCGAGCACGCCGAAGCGCTGCCCCAGCAGCTGCAGCGCACTGGCCGAGCGCTGCGCCTCGCGCCGGGTGATGTCGGCCAGCACGATGTCGCGGTCGATATCGGTGTCGGTCACCAGGGTCAGCGTGGTGGCCGCCACCGGCGCGCTGGGGGCCGGCACGTGCCGCACCCGAGGTTCGCGCAGGTTGGCCAGGGCCGTGGCCAGGGCGTCCAGGAAGCGCGGCGCGAACTGCGCGTTGACGTCGTGCAGGCGCCGGGCCTGGGCGTAGATGTCGGCCTGGATCTGGCTGTTGCGGGCGCGTTCGGCGTCGCGGAACAGCTCGCGCTCCAGCTCCACGATGGTCAGCTTGAGCGGGGTGCTCAGGGTCTGCACGGCCAGCGCGTGCAGCGCCGCCAGCAGGCGGCGCACGCGCGGCGGTGCATTGACCCCGGCGAACCGGGTCGGATCGGATGACGATGAAGGTGCGGACGCAGACATCCGTTGTAGGTTCCGGCTCCCCTGAGAGCACAGAATCTAACGTTTTCCCGGGGCCCCCGCCAGAAGGGATCTCCCGACATCCTCAGCCCAGGAACAACTCCACCACGTCGTTGGTGAAACGCCGGCCCAGCTCGGTCGGCTGCACATGGTCGCCCTGTACCGTCATCCAGCCGTTGGCGAGGGCGGTCTGCAGCGGCGCGGCGATGCTCGCCCGGTCCAGCCCGGTGCGCGACTCGAAGTCCTTGAACCGGAAGCCCTCGTGCAGCCGCAGCAGGTTGAGCATGTATTCGAACGGCAGGCGGTCGGCGCCGATCACCTCGTCGCCGCCGATCGACGCGGCCGTGCCTGCGGTGTCCATGAACGTCTGCGGGTGCTTGTGCTTCCAGCGACGCAGCACGTGCTGCCCGGCGCCGGAGCTGATCTTGCCGTGGGCGCCGGCACCGATGCCCAGGTAATCGCCGAAGCGCCAGTAGTTCAGGTTGTGCTGGCTCTGCCGCCCGGGGCGCGCGTACGCGCTCACTTCGTACTGGGCATAGCCGGCCTCGGCCAGCAGGCGCTGGCAGTGTTCCTGCATGTCCCAGGCCGAATCATCGTCGGGAATGCCCTGCGGCGGCCGCGCGAAGAACACCGTGTTCGGCTCCAGGGTGAGCTGGTAGTGCGACAGGTGGGTGGGCTGCAGCGCGAACGCGCGTTCCAGGTCGTGCTCGGCCTGGGCCAGGGTCTGCTGCGGCAGCGCGTACATCAGATCGATGTTGAAGTTGTCGTAGCCGGCATCCTGGGCCAGCTTCACCGCGCGCTCGGCTTCGCCGCTGTCGTGGATGCGGCCCAGCCGCTGCAGCGCCTCATCGTTGAAGGTCTGGATGCCGAAGCTGATCCGGTTCACCCCGGCCGCGCGGTAGCGGTCGAAGCGGCCGTGCTCGGCCGTGCCCGGGTTGGTTTCCAGGGTCACCTCCAGGTTCGGGGCGAAGCGCAGCCGTGCCGAAGCTGCCTGCAGGAAGCGGTCGATCGCCTCCGGCGGGAACAGGCTGGGCGTGCCGCCGCCGAAGAACACGCTGTTCACCACCCGGCCCCAGACCAGCGGCAGGTCCTGGTCGAGGTCGCGGATCAGCGCGTCGATGTAGGACTCGAACGGCAGTTCGCCCTTGGCCTGGTGCGAGTTGAAATCGCAATACGGGCACTTGCGCACGCACCACGGCAGGTGCACGTACAGCGACAGCGGCGGCGGTACCAGCGACACCGCGTGGTCGTGGTCGCAGCTTTCGCCCGGAAGGTGGTGGCAATCGGTGTCGGACATCGTGTTCATCGGTAGCGCCGGCCGTTGGCCGGCCCTCGGGAAATCATCAACAGTCGATTCAGATCAACGCCGACAGCTTCTGCTTCAACACCTGCAATGCCTTGCCGCGGTGGCTCATCGCGTTCTTCACATCCGGTGCCATTTCCGCGGCGGTCTGGCCCAGCACCGTGTCCAGGAACAGCGGGTTGTAGCCGAAGCCGTGGCTGCCGCGCAGTTCGTCCAGGATCTCGCCTTCCCAGCTGCCTTCGCAGATCAGCGGCTGCGGGTCGTTGGCGTGGCGCAGCAGCACGATCACCGCGTAGAAGCGCGCGGTGCGGCGTTCGGCCGGTACATCGCGCATGGCGTCCAGCAGCTTGGCATTGTTGGCCGCATCATCGGTCGGGCTGCCGGCATAACGCGCGCTGTAGAGACCGGGCGCGCCGTCCAGCGCATCCACGATCAGGCCCGAATCGTCGGCCAGCGCCGGCAGGCCGGTGCTGGCGCAGGCATGGCGGGCCTTGATCAATGCGTTCTCGACGAAGGTCAGGCCGGTTTCCGGCACATCGCTCACGCCCAGCGCGCCCTGCGCGACGATTTCCAGCGGCAGGCCGGCCAGCATGGCCTGCAGTTCCTTCAGCTTGCCGGCGTTGCCGCTGGCCAGTACCAGTTTCATTGCTTGGGCTCCAGCAGGTCCCACGTGTTGCCGTACAGGTCGCGGAACACCGCAACCGTGGCGTAGGGCTCCTCGCGCGGGGCTTCGAGGAATTCCACGCCGCGCGCGGTCATCGCGGCATGGTCGCGGTAAAAGTCGTCGGTGTTGAGGAAGAAGCCGACCCGGCCACCGGTCTGGTTGCCGACCCGGCTCTGCTGCTCTTCATTGCTGGCGCGGGCCAGCAGCAGCGCCGCGGCGCTGCCGTCGGTAGGACCGACCACCACCCAGCGCTTGCTGCCCTGGTCGATGTCATCGATCAGATGGAAGCCGAGCTTGCCCGTGTACCAGGCGATCGCCTCGTCGTAATCGGCCACCACCAGGGTGACCAGGGCGAGGCGCCGGCTCACGGCTGCGCCAGTGCGGCCTGCTGGGCCGCGAACAGGTCGGTGATGCCCTTTTCGGCCAAAGCCAGCAGCGCGTCCAGCTCATCGCGGCGGAACGCGTGGCCTTCGGCGGTGCCCTGCAGCTCGATGAAGCCGCCGCCATCGTTCATCACCACGTTCATGTCGGTGTCGCAGTCGCTGTCTTCGGCGTAGTCCAGGTCCAGCACCGGGGTGCCGCGGTAGATGCCGACCGACACCGCGGCCACGGCGCCGAAGATCGGGTTGCGCTTGATGTCGCCGCGCTTGATCAGGAAGTTCACCGCATCCACCAGCGCTACGTAGGCACCGGTGATGGCGGCGGTGCGGGTGCCGCCATCGGCCTGCAGCACGTCGCAGTCGAGGGTGATGGTGCGTTCGCCCAGTGCGCTCCGATCAATGCAGGCGCGCAGGGTGCGGCCGATCAGGCGCTGGATTTCCAGGGTGCGGCCGCCCTGCTTGCCGCGCGCCGCTTCGCGGTCGTTGCGGGTGTGGGTGGAGCGCGGCAGCATGCCGTATTCGGCCGTGACCCAGCCTTCGCCCTTGCCGCGCAGGAAGCCCGGTACGCGGTTTTCCACGCTGGCGGTGCACAGCACGCGGGTTTCACCGAAGCTGACCAGCACCGAGCCTTCGGCATGGCGGGTGAAGGCGCGTTCGATGCGCACTTCGCGCAACTGGTCGGCCTGGCGGCCGCTGGGACGGGGATCGGACATGGATGGCTTCCGGTAAGACGAGGGATGCGGGACCGCGCCCGGACCGGGGACCGGCAGGCGAGGAGGCTCCAAAGGAACCGCTAGGGTACCATTTGCACTTTGAGAGCACCGGAAACCCGCATGATTCGAAGCATGACCGCCTATGCCGGCGGCGAGCGCGCCACACCCTGGGGCACGCTTGCCTGTGAGCTGCGCTCGGTCAACCACCGGTTCCTGGAGGTGGGCGTGCGCCTGCCCGAGGAGCTGCGTGCGCTTGAGCCGCAACTGCGGGAGCGTGTCGCCAACCGCTGCAGCCGCGGCAAGATTGACCTGGTGGTGCGCCTGCGCGCGCCGGAGGTCACCGGGGCATTGGTGGTCAACGATGCGCTGCTGGCCCAGCTCGGCGAGCTGGCCTCGCGGCTGGCCCCGGGCTTCCCCAGCCTGCAGGTGAGCTTCACCGAACTGCTGCAGGTGCCGGGCGTGATGCAGGGCGAGGCAGTTGATGCCGCCGCCCTTCAGGCCGAGGCCCTGGCCCTGCTGGAAGAAAGCCTGGACGGCTTCGTCGCGGCGCGTGAGCGCGAGGGCGACAAGCTGGCCACGGCGATCCAGGAGCGCGTCGATGGCGTGGAGCGCATCGCCGCGGAGGTCACCACCCTGATTCCTCTGATCCGCGATGGCCAGCGCGCCAAGCTGTCGGCCCGGCTGGCCGACCTGCCGCACCCGGTCGATCCCGGCCGCGCCGAACAGGAACTGGTGCTGTGGCTGCAGAAGCTGGACGTGGACGAGGAGCTGGACCGCCTGCGCAGCCACATCGTGGAGATCCGCCGTGTGCTCACGCAACGCGAGCCGGTCGGCCGCCGCCTGGACTTCCTGCTGCAGGAGTTCAACCGCGAAGCCAACACGCTGGGCTCCAAGTCGGTGGACAGCCGCACCTCCAATGCGGCCGTCGAGCTGAAGGTGCTGATCGACCAGATCCGCGAACAGGTGCAGAACATCGAATGAGCAGCCAGCCCCTCCAGAGCCCGGAACCGGCCCGCGGCACGCTGTACATCGTGGCCGCCCCGTCCGGGGCCGGTAAAAGCAGCATCGTCAACGCCACCCTGGCGCGCGACCCGCAGATCGCCCTGTCGATCTCGTTCACTTCCCGTGCGATGCGCCCGGGCGAAGTGAACGGCGAGCACTATCACTTTGTCAGTGCGCCCGAATTCGAGCGGATGATCGCCGCCGGCGACTTCTTCGAACACGCCTGGGTGCACGGGGACTGGAAGGGCACCGCCCGCCAGTCGGTCGAGCCGCAGTTGTCGGCCGGCCAGGACGTGCTGCTGGAGATCGACTGGCAGGGCGCCCAGCAGGTCCGCCAGCTGGTCCCCGGCACGGTCACGGTGTTCATCCTGCCGCCGTCGAAACAGGCCCTGCAGGACCGCATGCGCAAGCGTGGGCAGGACAGCGAGGCGGTGATCGCCCAGCGCCTGGCCGCCGCCCGCGAGGAAATGCTGCATTTCAACGACTTCGACTACGTCATCGTCAACGAAGTGTTCGAGACCGCCGTGGACGAGCTGTGCGCCATCTTCACCGCCAGCCGCCTGCGCCGGGAGTCCCAGAAGGTCCGCCACGCGGGCCTGATCCAGGCCCTGCTGACCCAGGACGCAACGGCAACTGACTGATTCACAAGGGGCGGGTAGCCGGTCGGCTTGATTTTGTCCAGCCCTGGCCGGTACAATCCGTCCCCTTTCCCTCATTCGATGAGCAGCCCCTGCCGGCTGCCGGGAGCCCGCATGGCCCGCATCACCGTAGAAGATTGCCTGGAAGTCGTCGATAACCGTTTCGAGCTGGTCATGATGGCGTCCAAGCGCGCCCGTCAGCTGGCCAACGGTGTCCAGGCCACCCTGGACAACAGCGAAACCGAAGACAAGCCGACCGTGCTGGCGCTGCGCGAAATTGCCGCCCGCAAGATCGACAACGCCCTGATCGACGAAGTCGAGAAGGCCGAGCGCGAG
>Ga0160441_100168_pt1 | contig 71345 bp, 67 predicted proteins | sample HID1971K_E1MG_FD_108260 | JGI IMG/M metagenome (GOLD analysis project Ga0160441, IMG submission 108260) | Enriched millipede-associated microbial communities from UW Madison campus, WI, USA - HID1971K_E1 MG | ecosystem: Host-associated > Arthropoda: Insects > Digestive system > Unclassified ... | reverse complement strand
TTGCACCAAGAATTGTACCTATAACGCGATTGTTCAAAGGTTGTTCACCCACGTCACGAGGAGGAGCACGATCGTCACCCGGCGTCCGTTCGTCCGTTTCGCAGGCAGTAGTATTCCTATGTGGCAGATACGGTGTACAAGCTCATCGCCGACGACCTGCGCGCGCAGATCGTGGGCGGCCGCCTGGCCCCCGGCGACGACGTGCCCACCGAGGCCGAGCTCGCCGAGCGGTGGAACACCTCGCGCGGCCCGGTGCGCAACGCGCTGGCGACCCTGCGCCACGAGGGACTCCTCGAGACCACCCGCGGCCGGCCGGCCCGGGTCACCGCGCGCAAGGCGCACCAGGCCGTGGACGTCTCCATCCCGTTCACGCGGTGGGCGCGCGAGATCGGCGCCGTCCCCGGCGCCCGCACGCAGGAGGTGAGCCTGCGCCGCGCCGACGCCGAGAAGGCAGAGCTGCTCGGCATCGCCGAGGGCGACCTCGTGGTCGACGTGCTGAGGCTGCGCCTGCTCGACGACCGCGCCACCATGCTCGAGCGCCTCACCTACATCGAACCGGTCGGGCGCGTGCTGTTCGGGATCGACCTCGACACCGTGTCGATCACCGAGTACCTCGAAGAGCACGGCACCGCCTCCGCCGACGTTGATCACGAGATCGACGCGATCGGCGCCGACGACACCGACAGCCGGCTGCTCGGCGTGCCGCTGGGCGCCCCGGTGCTGCGCCTGCGGCGGGTGACGAGGGATGCCGGCGGCCGCACCTTCGAGGCCTCCGACGACCGCTACCTCAGTGACATCGTGCGCTTCACGGTGTCGGCGTCGGGCCGGTCGCGCCAGGGCGACGCCTACGTGCGCCCGCTCGGCAGCGCCTGACCGCGAGGCCGCTCACAGCGCGAGGAGCGCGATGCCGGCCACCACGACGACGGATGCCGCCACCCGGGCTCCTGCTCGCCCCTCGCGCAGCACGAACGCGCCGAAGAGGCTGACCAGCACGACGCTCACCTCGCGCATCGGCGCGACGACGGACACCGGCGCGATGGTCACCGCGGTCAGCACCAGGATGTACGACAGCGGCGAGAGGACGCCGAACACGAGGAGCCGGCGCCAGTCCCGGCGCAGCAGCCGGATCCCCTCGGGCAATCGCCGGCCGAGCATCGCGGTGAACACCGGCAGCTCCAACGCGGTGCAGCCGACCATGAACGCGACGGGCGAGAGCTGCCACGCGCGCAGCGCGTGCGCGTCCCACAGCGTGTACGCCGCGATGGCCGCTCCGGTGAGGAGGCCGAACACGATGGCCGGGTCGACGCGACGCCTCCCGGCATCCCGGACGCCGCCCCGGTCGACGAAGCCGATGCCGATGACGCCCGCGAGGATCGCAGCGACGCCGACGAGTGCGATGGGCGACGGACGTTCGCCCATCACCGCGACCGCGACGATGACGGTGAGCAGCGGCCCGCTCCCCCGTGCCGTGGCGTAGACCGTCGACAGGTTGCCGACCGCATAGCCGCGCTGCAGCACGAGCATGTACACGACGTGCAGCGCGGCGGAGACCGCGATGCCGAGCGCGAAGCCCCTCAGGTCGGCGGCGCCGTCGTCACCGAACGACCCCAGTCCTCCGGTGAGCGGCACGACGGGCAGCCACAGCACGGTGCTCACGAGCGATCCCGCCCACAGGAACGGCAGGCCGGAGCGGCTGGCGCCGTGCGCGATGACGTTCCACGACGCGTGGGCGACTGCGGCGGCGAGGACCAGGAGGAGGGCGAGAGCGGACACGCGGGACCCTTCCGTGCGTCGCGGGCGCGACGAACCGGGTCCTCCGGGCTTTTGTCCTGTCAGATGACGGCCCGCCGTGCGGACGGCCGGCCGTGGCGCCGCTCGGACCAGTCGAGCCGAAGCTCCGGAACCCTAGGCGCTATCGGGGTCACCGTAGCACGGCGAGGTGACGCGTCCGCCGACGGGCACTCGCAGTGCCTGTCACCGTGCGCGGGACGGACGTAGCGTGGAACCATGACCGACATCCGTGCCGAGGCGAAGGAGTTCCTGAGCTCGCGGCGAGCGCGCATCACCCCCGAGCAGGCGGGACTCCCCGCGTACGGCGGCAACCGCCGGGTGACGGGCCTGCGCCGCGAAGAGGTCGCGATGCTCGCCGGCGTGTCGGTCGACTACTACGTGCGGCTGGAGCGCGGCAACCTCGCGGGCGCGTCGGAGTCGGTGCTGGATGCCGTCGCTCGCACGCTGCAGCTGGACGAGGCCGAGCGCGAGTACCTGTTCGACCTGGCCCGCTCCGCCGGCCCCGCGCGCCGCGGCGAGCGCCGCACGCCGTCGACCGTGCGCCCCGCCGTGATGCAGGTGCTCGACGCGATCACCGAGGCCCCCGCGTGGGTGCGCAACGGCCGTCACGACATCCTGGCCACCAACCTCCTGGCGCGCGCCCTCTACGCCCCGGTCTTCGACGATCCTCGCCGACCCGCGAACACGACGCGCTTCGCCTACCTGAACCCTGCCGCCCGTCAGTTCTGGCGCGACTGGGAGCGGATCACGCACGACTCCGCCGCGATGCTGCGCCTCGAAGCCGGCCGCAACCCGCACGATCCCGAACTGATCCGGCTCATCGGCGAGCTGTCGACGCAGAGCGAACTGTTCCGCGAGAGGTGGGCGTCGCGCGACGTGAAGTTCCACCGCAGCGGCGTCAAGCGACTGCACCATCCGGTCGTCGGCGACCTCGAGCTCAACTACGAGTCGATGGACCTGCCGAGCGAGCCCGGCCTCGTGCTGAACGTCTACACCGCGCCCGCCGGCTCGCCCACGTCCGACGCCCTGAAGCTGCTCGCCTCGTGGGCCGCCACGCAGGCGGCCGAGTTCACGGCTGCCGACACGACCTCGTCGGGGACGATCACGCCGGCATGACCAGGAGCGTCGTGGTCGCGGCATCCGGTCCCGTGATCGCGCCGACCGGACCCGGGCCGAACCGGTCGTACTCGGTGGCAGCGCCGATGCGCCGCAGGGCGTCGGCATCCCACGCGGCCATCACAGACCCACCATCGCCATGCCGGCGTCGTCGTAGCGGTTGCCGGCCACGGTCGCCGCCAGCGCATCGAGCACCGAGATGTCGTCGGCCGACAGGGCGACCGCCGTCGATCCGGCGTTCTCGTCGACGCGCTCGCGCCGGCGGGTTCCCGGGATCGGGACGATGAAGGGATGCCGCGACAGCAGCCACGCGAGCGCCACCTGCCCGGCCGTGGCACCGCGGGCAGCGGCGACCTCGCGCACGCCGTCGACGATCGCCTGGTTGGCGCGCAGGTTGTCGGGCTGGAAGCGCGGCACACGGCCGCGGATCTCCGTCGCGTCGAACGTCGCATCGGCAGAGACGGTGCCGGTGAGGAACCCCTTGCCCAGCGGACTGAACGGCACGAAGCCGATGCCGAGTTCGGCGAGCGTCGGCAGCACCTCGGCCTCGGGGTCGCGCGTCCACAGCGAGTACTCGCTCTGCACGGCGGTCACCGGGAACACGGCGTGCGCGCGGCGGATGGTCTGCGCACCGGCCTCCGAGAGCCCGAAATGCTTGACCTTGCCGGCCCTGACCAGTTCGGCCACGGCCCCGGCGACCTCTTCGATCGGCACGTCAGGGTCGACGCGGTGCTGGTAGAACAGGTCGATCGCCTCGACGCCGAGGCGCTGCAGCGACGCGTCGGCGACGCGACGGATCTGCTCGGGCCGCGAGTCGGTGCCCTGCATCCTGCCGTCGACGATGTTCCAGCCGAACTTGGTGGCCACCACGACCTGGTCGCGGATGGGCGCGATGGCCTCACCCACGAGCACCTCGTTGTCGTACGGACCGTACACCTCGGCGGTGTCGATGAACGTCACGCCGTGCTCGACCGCGTACCGCAGCACGCCGATCATGTCGTCGCGGTCGCCGGGGTTCGGCCCGTAGCTCATCGACATGCCCATCGCCCCGATGCCGACGGCCGAGACTTCGAGTCCCTGACCGAGCTTCCTGGTGTGCATGGATCCTCCTCGCGTGGTGCCCGGGACGCTCCCCCGCGGCATCCCCATTCCACTACGCCGGGATGCCGCGCGGGAGTCACTCCCGTGCCAGGTACTGCGAGAACCCCTCGCCATCACCCCGTGTACCCACGCATGCAGGCGATGCGCGTCAGCGGTGGATGAGCCGGCGCCAGTCCTCGGGCACGCGGCCGGCGGGCCCGGGCGACGGCCACGACTCCGGACGGGATGACGGCGGCGCGAGTTCGGGTCCTTCGATGTAGTCCTCGGCGACGTAGTCCCAGAACCACGCCTCCCCCGGCTCGAAGCTGCGCACATAGCGGTGCCCGGTGGTGCGGAAGTGCGCCGTCGCGTGCTGCGCGGGCGACGTGTCGCAGCATCCGATGTGACCGCATTCGGCGCAGCGGCGCAGGTGCACCCACCACCCGCCCGCGGCATCGCATTCCTCGCAGCCTTCTCTCGACGGCGTCGCGGTGGGGTCGATCCGGTCGAGCGTCATGCTCGCGATGGTAGCCCGCTCCACCGGCGCCCCGGTGAGTCCGCTGTTTCGCCGAGGTGAACTCGCGAGGCGCGAGGCGCGTCGCGATACCCTGCCGGCCTGCGCCACCACTACTGTCGTCCCGTACTGACAGAGAAAGGCCGGCCTTGACCGACACCACAGTTCCCACCCTGCGAGTCCGTCCCCGCATCTGGATCGGCCTCGCGATCTGGCTCGGCTACGCGATCGTCGTCTTCGCCGTCCAGCGACTGTCGGGCGTGCCCTACACCGACTTCGGAAAGGATGCGGGGAGCCTCTTCTGGGGCGCCGGTCTGTCGCTGATCATCGGGGCGATCCTCCTCGCGGTCACCGCGACCCTCCTCGGCTGGTGGCGCCCGGCGCTCTTCGACCGTACGCACAGCGTGCGCTGGCCGATCTTCGTGCCCGCACTGATGGTCGTCGCGCTGATCCTCAACCTCGCCAGCACGGACTGGGGCTCGTATGACGCGGGCTTCTTCGCCGCGTCGATCGTGCTGCTGCTGGTCGGCTTCACCGAAGAGATGGCGAACCGAGGCCTCCTGCTCGTCGCGCTGCGCAGCCGTCTCTCCGAAGTGTGGGTGTGGTTCCTCAGCTCTGTGCTGTTCGCGCTGATGCACCTGACGAACGCGCTTTCGGGCCAGGACCTCGGCACGACCCTGCAGCAGGTCGGCATGGCGTTCCTCGGCGGCACGATCTTCTACATCCTCCGCCGCACCACGGGGTCGTTGATCTGGGCGATGGTGCTGCACGGCTTCTGGGACTTCTCCACGTTCGCCGTCGGCCATGGTACGCCTGCGGCCACGGCCGCCCTCGGCGGCATCCTCGAGCTCATCGCCGGTGTCATCGGCCTCGCCGTCGTCGCGTTCGTGATCCGCGGCGCCGACGAGCGCACCGGCGTCGACGCCAAGGCGTGAATCGACAGAGGGCGAGTGGATGCCGCGGGCCGCGGCATCCACTCGCCCTCTGCCGTGTCTCTTAGGCTCGGCGCATGAGGTGTCCGAAGACGACACGTGCACCAACCCGCGTGGGCTGACCCGCACCGAACGTCGCCGACCAGCGAAAGGCAGGACCACATGACCGAGCTTGCGACCACCTCGCCCTGGCGGCGCTTCTGGAGCAAGGGCGGCTGGTGGCGTTCGCTGCTGCTGGTCGTCGTGTACTTCGTCCTCTATGAGGCCGGCTCCCTCCTGTTCGGCCCGCTGTTGGCCGGCACCACGGATCCGGCCGCGATCGTCTGGTTCGGCACGGCGTTGCCCATCGCGCTGGGCGGTCTGATCCTGGTGCTCTTCGGCTGGTCCGTGGGCTGGCTGCGCGAACTGTTCGGACCGCAGCCCCTCCGCGGCCGCGGGTGGATGTGGATCGCAGTCGGCGTGGTGCTGCTGTTCAACGTGCTGCGCTTCGCGACGATCGACTACGGCGAGGCCGGCGCGGGGGTCGTGGTGGCATGGCTGGTCGCCGGGCTGTTCATCGGCTTCGCCGAGGAGACGCTCACCCGCGGGTTCGTGGTGAACCTGATGCGCAAGGCCGGCTACCGCGAGATCGCGGTGGCCCTCGTGAGCGCAGCATTGTTCGCCGCGATGCACGCGGGCAACCTGCTCGGCGGCCAGGCGCTGCTGCCGACGCTGATCCAGCTCGTGTACACGTTCGCGTTCGGCATCCTGATGTATCTGTCGCTGCGGGTGACCGGCAACCTGATCTGGCCGATCCTGCTGCACGCCTCGACCGACCCGTCGATCTTCCTGCAGACGCTGTACCCCGCTGAAGGTGCGCTCACGGGCACCGCGGGGCTCGGCAACATCGCGGTCATCATCGTCGGCCTGGTGCTGCTCATCTTCATCCGCGGCAGGGTGACGCTCGCGGAGTCACCGACCGAGCCGACGTTCGATACCAGGCAGACGTGAGCGCGGGCTGATGCCGACACGGGGGATGGTGGATGCCGCGGGCCGCGGCATCCACCATCCCGTCAGTCGAATCGCGCCGCCGTCTCGCGCGGGTAGACGCCGCCGGCGAGCTTCACGAGCTGCGCATGCGCGTACTCGCACACCAGCGCGTGACGGTAGACCATGCGGGGGACGTCGACGTTGGAGTCCATCCACAGGCTCATGCCCGCGAGCTTCCAGTGCCGGAACGTGTCGTCGTCCGTGACGAGCGCCAGGATCTCGAGGAACGAGTCGTCGAACCGGATCGAGTGCACCGCGCGTCGGTACTCCTCGACGGTGAGGGCCATCGAGAACGGGATGTTCATGAAGCACAGCGCGGTCTGGATGTCGAGCCGCAGGTAGCGCCGCCGCCACCGTTCGGCGTCGAGCCGTGGCACGTCCAGCTGCGAGAAGTCCAGGGTCGCCGGTCGCGTCAGCGGCACCTGGTCGAGCGCGATCAGGACGTCGTACACGTTGACGTCGTGCTCGACCACGGCGTTGTCGCCGAGCCCTGCGAGCGTCTCGGGCCGGAGGGTGACGGGTTCCATCGCGACCGGGGTGTTGCGGATGATGAAGTTCACCAGGTTCGTCTCGACGACGAAGTGCCGGATCAGCAGCTCCACGGCGTCGGGCGACACGAACCGGCGGAGGAACCACACGCACAGACGGTCCATGGTCCGAAGCGGCATCCACCGGAACGGCAGCACCCGCTTGACGATCGAGATCAGCGCGACCAGCACCCGCGAGAGCACCCGGGCGATCGGGTACAGCCAGCGGCGTGAGAGCCGGCGCTGGTCGTCGATGATCTGCCGCACCAGCGACCGGTCGAGCGGCACGGACGGGTCGGCGTACACGGCCTCCCACATGCTCGGGTCGGAGCGGACGTACTCCGGCATGTCAGCGGTCCAGCTCTTCGAGCTGCAGTGCGTACAGCCGTGCGACGACCTGCGCGCAGCGGACGACGTCGTCGGCCGCGGCGGCGTCGATGATCCCCGAGTCGAGGATCGCCTCGAGGTCGCCGGTGTGGGCGCTGTCGGCCTGCTCGTGGTACCGCATGAAGTGCACCTGGCTGTCGGCGAGCCCCAGCACCTCCTGGAACCTCGCCGCCCATCCGGCCGCGCGCTGCGCGCCGAGTCCCTCGATGATGAACATCGCGCCGAGCAGTCCGACCGGGTTCGGGCGGTCCGCGTAGTGGAACATGTACCCCGACAGCGCCTCGGAGCCGATGTTCTTGCGGCCCGCGCGCAGCTGGTCCAACGAGCCGCCGACGGCGACGTAGTCGCGCTCGAGCATCAGGAAGTCCCGGTGCTCCTCCTCCGCATGCCGGATGGCGGCGGCCCGCAGCTCGAAGTGCGCGACGTCGAAGTTCGAGGCGGCGCGCGAGATCCACAATGAGCCGTCGACGACCTGCTGCCGCAGGTTGAACAGCAGGCGGAGGTAGTCGTCGAGGGTCACCGTGCCCTCGTCGAGGCGGTGGAGGATCGGCACCTGGGCGAGCAGTTCCTCGAGGTCGGCCCAGACCTCGGCGAGTCGTTCGGCGAGCGTATCGGCGCCGGCGGCGGTGGTCGTCATGTCGTCACTCCTTGATCTGGGATGCCGTCGCCCGGCCGGGCGGGGCGACCACGGTGAGGTGGGCGAAGGCGAACGAGAAGCGTCCCGACTCGGGCACTGCCAGCAGCACGGTGTCGCCGACGGCGAACCGCCCCGTGCGCCACGCCTCTTCGAGGGCGATGAAGATGCTCGCCGAGCCGGTGTTGCCCCGCATCTCGAGGTTCGAGAACCATCGGTCGGTATCGAGCGTCGGGATGCGGCGGCGCAGCGCCTCGAACGCCACGTCGCGGAACGCGTTCGTGCTGTAGTGGCACACGACGTGGTCAAGGTGGCCGACGTCGATGAGGCCGATGTCGACGAGCTCTTCGAACTGCCGGATGCCGGCGCCGGCGAGGTCGTCCAGCATGCTGACGTCCTGGCGCAGCAGGAACATGCCCGCCGCCTCGGCCTCGGCGATGTCGACGTCCTGCCACGTGCGTCCGACGACGGGCTCGGGGCCACTCATGCCGGCGCGCATGCAGACGTCGTGCTCGTGTGCCAGCGACACCTGACGCACCCAGTCCACGCGCAGCGACGGGCGGTCGGGGTGCGGCTGGAACTCCACGACCACCGCTCCGGCGCCGTCCGACAGCATCCACCTCAGGAAGTGGGCGTCCATGCCCGACCGGATGCCGTCATACCGGCGCTGCCTGAGGCTGCGACTCGCGAGCTCCGAAGCGACGACCGCCGCCCGCGGGTGATCGCCGAGGCGCACCTTGCTCACGGCGGCGTCGAGGGCCGAGAGGCTCGAGGCGCACACGCCGGCGACCGACAGCAACTGCTTCGGGCCGCCGCCGAGGCGTCCGTGCACCATCGACGCGAAACCCGGCACGAGCACGTCGCCCATGGTGGTCGCGCACGCCAGCATGCGGATGTCGGAGGCCCCGATCCCACGATCGCCGAGCGCCGCCTGCAGAGCCTTGACCGCGAGCTGCTCGTTCAGCTCTGTCGGCTCGCCGTGCTCGTCGAGCGCATAGTGCCGCTGCCGGATGCCGTTGGCCTCGAGCACGCGCCGGCGGATGCGCTGTGTGACCGGGTCGTCGCCGCCCAGTCGTGCGGCGATTCCGTCGTTGCCGACCGGCTCCCCCGGAAGGTAGCTGCCGAACCCCGTCAGGTACGCGGTCGCCGTCACGGTGCACCCAGCTGCTCGGGGTTGGTCAGGCGCCACCACTCGTCGGGCGGCTCGATGGCACCCTCGATCACGAGCGGGATCGTCGTCGTGTTCGGCCCGGCGGTCCATGTGATGCTCCCGACGGCCTCGCCGTCGGTGTACGTCTTCGGCGTCGTCGTCTGCATCGTGACGGTGATCGGGGTGTCGGACCACGTGAGGATGGACGCCTCCTGCGAGATCGCGATCTTCGCGGACGACCCCCACGGCGTCCGGTACTCGCCCACCTGCTGACTGTGGGTCGCGACCGGCACGTGGTGGAAGCCGCCCTGGATGCTCTCCAGCAGCGCCCTCACATCGCGGTCGACGGACGACCGCGACATCCCGCCGAGCAGCACGCCGACGACTTCGAGCCGCTGCCCGATGCCGACGTCCATCGACGCCGTGTAGAGCAGGTTGTAGGTGCCGTCGCCGAGGTTGCCGGTTTTGAGCCCGGTGATGCCGTCGACGCCGAGGAGGTCGTTGGTGTTGGCGAGCGCTCCCGGACCCGGGAGCGAGATCGATCTGGTCCCGGCGATCTCGGCGATCGTCGGATTCGCCGCCGCCAGCCGGCCGAGCGCGATCAGGTCGGTCGGAGTGCTGGTGTTGCGCGCGCTCATGCCCGTCGGCTCGACGAGGGTGGTGGTGGCGAGTCCGTTCGCGGCGAGCCACCGCCGCGCCGCGGAGACGAAGGCGCCCTGCGATCCGTAGGCCCACGTCGACACGGCTTCGGCGTAGTTGCTCGCCGACGGGATGAGCATGGTCGCGAGCGCGTCGCGCTCCGACATGGAGCTGCCCGTGGGCATGGCGGCGATCGTGGCGCCGATCACGTAGTACTTGTCGTACAGGTCGTGGTCGGCCTTGCTGAACGTGATCGTCGGACCGGGGTCGGCGGCATCCGCGAGCGGCTTGGCATCGAGGATCACGAGCGCCGTGATCAGCTTGGTCAGGCTCGCCATCGGTCGCGGGTCGTTCGTCCCGCTCGTCGCCCAGATGCCGGCGGCGCCGGGCCCGAGGTAGGCGTCGGCGCCCGAGATCGAGATCGCGGACGCAGCGTCGGCGGGCAGCGTGATGGGCGATGCGGGGGATGCCGGTGCCGCGGGCTGCTGCGAGGTCGCCGTCGGGGCGGGCAGGGGTGCGTTGAGCGCCCAGCCGACGTAGCCGCCGGCCGTGCCGAGGAGCGCGACGAGGACGATCGCGGTGACGAGGAGGCCGCGTCTGCGGCGTCTACGGCGCCGGCTCTGCGCCTCCGGATCGATGTCGGCGAGCCCGTCGGTCAGCTCCTGCTCTTCGCGCATGAGCTCCGCGAGATCGGAGAACTCCTCGGTCACCTCGTCGTGGGTCGCGATCGCTGGCCTCCATCTGGAAATCTGCTCCCATCATGCATTATCGGGAGCACCGCCGTTGCTCGGAATCCGCCGGGAGCCCGCGATGCGCGACTCAGGCCGCGATGAGGTCGCGCAGTTCCCGCAGCCCGTGTTCCACGAGCTCCGGCAGCTCGCGGGTCTCGCCCTCGTCCAGCCACGCGGCGAAGGCGGCGCTGAACACCGCGATTCCCGCCCGCGAGGCGATCGTGGCGGCCGGCTCGGTCGTTCCCCGTTCGCGCAGGGCGGCCGCCATCCCGTCGGCGACCCCCGCCATCTTGAGCAGCTCCCGCTCCTGCAGGCCGGGGTTCGTCGCGATGACGGTCGCACGCACGCGCACGTCCTCGCGCCGCTCCGGGGGGAAGAACTCGAGGCCGGCGCGCAGGCCGGCGGCGACACCATCCAACGGCGATGCCCCGACGGGAACGTTCTGCACGCCGGTCACGAACAGCGAGGCGAACTGTCCTTGGTCGCCGAACAGCACCTCGCGCTTGTCGGTGAAGTAGCGGAAGAAGGTGCGCTCGGTCACGCCGGCCCGTTCGGCGATCGCGGCCACCGTGGTGGCTTCGACGCCGCGCTCGGCGAACAGCTCGACGGCTGCTCTGCGCAGCCGGCCGGCGGCATCCGGCTCCCATCTGACCATGACCCCGATGATAGCCGATGACAGATACTGACATCAGTGCTATCGTAGTGATGTCAGACATTGACATCACTCTTCTTGGAGGCATCATGCGGTATTTCGTCACGGGCGCATCGGGCTGGATCGGCTCGGCCGTCACCCGCGAACTCCTCACTGCCGGGCACAGCGTCACGGGCCTCGCGCGGTCCGACGCGTCGGCATCGACCCTCTCGGCACTCGGCGCCGACGTCGTGCGCGGCACTCTCACGGATCTGGACGTGCTGCGGGATGCCGCGGCCTCCAGCGACGCCGTCGTGCATCTCGCGTTCATCCACGACTTCAGCGACTTCCTCACCTCGGTGCGCGTGGACCGAGAGGCGATCGACACGTTCGCGACGACCCTCGAGGGCACCGGCAAGACGCTCGCGATCGCCTCGGGCGTCGCCGGGCTCGTGCGGGGCCGCGCGGCGACCGAAGAGGACGCGGCTCAGCTCCCCAACCCGCGCGGCGACAACGCGACGTTCGTTCTGTCGCTCGCCGACCGCGGCATCACGCCGCTCATCCTGCGGTTCGCGCCGAGCGTCCACGGCACCGCCGGCGACCACGGATTCATCCGCACGATCGCGCAGGTCGCCCGTGACCGAGGCGTGTCGGCCTATGTGGGCGACGGCTCCTCGGCCTGGGCGGCGGTGCACCGGGACGACGCGGCCCACGTGGTGCGGCTCGCCCTCGAAGCCCCCGACAAGGGCGCGGTCGTCCATGCGGTCGCCGAGGACGCCGTGCCCGCGAAGGCGATCGCCGAAGCGCTCGCGGCGCGGCTCGACCTGCCGACGGCATCGATCTCACCGGACGAGGCACCCGAGCACTTCGGCTGGATCGGCGGCTTCTTCGGGCAGGACCTGACCGCGACCAGCGCGATCACGCGCGAGCGCTGGGGGTGGCAGCCGACGCACCCGACGCTGCTCGACGACATCGCCGCGGGCGGGTACGACGTGCCCGAGCACTCCGCGGCGTGAGTCGACGGCCTACGGTTCCACGGAGTCAGAAGGAGTCGGGACGGGGGTCGGGGCGGTGTCCGCCGAGGCGAGCTCTTCGATGGCCTGCCGGAACGCGCTGATGGTGGCGGCGTCGACGGCGCCTGAAGGCTCGACACCCAACTCGATCTGGAACGCCGTGACCGCCTCGGTCAGTGCCGGAGTCCACACACCGTCCACGGGTCCATCCCAGAACCCGACCAGCTTGAGCGTCTGCTGGATCGCGGCGGTAGTCGCGATCGACTCCTGTGCGGCCGCCCCGCCGAGCGCCAGCAGCTCCGCCTGGAGGGCTGCCGCGGTCGCATCGTCGACGGTGCCGGTGACTGCGAGCCCGTTCGCGTCCTGCAGGGCTTCGACCGCCGCGACCGTCTCCGGTCCGTACACGCCGTCGATGGCACCCGCGTAATACCCGGCATCGGCGAGATCCTGCTGCAACGCGCTCGTGTACACGCTCGCGGCAGCCTGCGCGTCCACCGCCTGCTCATCCGAGAGGCAGCCGGCATCGGCGAACAGGCGCAGCCAGGCGAACTCGAGGGCGACGACCGCGCTGTTGAACCCCTCGGATGCGTCAGCCAGCGGCGTGTCGTCGGTGATCGCGCCCTGCGCGCTCGCGAACTCCGTCTCCGCCTGCTCGACGCGATCGACGGTCGCAGCCGGCGCCAGCGGGGTCGGGGTCGCGGGCACCTCGGGCGGGCTGGGCGTCCCCGACGGGCCGGCTTTCGCCTGCTCAAGCGCCGCGCGGGCGTCCGCCAGTTCGTCGGTCGCGGTCACCACCTGCTGCTGGGCGGCTACAGCCGCCTCGGCGCCGTCGAGCGCGTCGTCCCGGGGCTCGGCGAGGTCGGCCCCCGCCTCCCTCACATCGCCGACGGTGGGTGCCGTCTCGTTGAGCACGTCACCGTACCGATCGAGAGCCAGGACGTACGTCTTGTTCGCACTGCAGAAGCTCTCCGACGCTTCGGCGAGCTGTGCCTGGGCGTCAGACAGCGCCTTCTCCTTCGCGGTAACCCTCGACTCCGCCCGGTCGACGTCGGAGACCTCGCCCGCGCAGCCGGCGAGCCCGATCGCCAGGATCGCGACGCCCACCAGGAGCCCCCGCGGCCTGCGCCGCGTCCCCGTGTCTGTGTTCACAGCAGCCTCCGTCGAGCAGTCGCGGATCGAGAGACCCGTCGAGACCAGATGGTAGTGAGCGCCCTGTCCGCGCGCCTCACCCGTTGTTGGTGAAAGCCACCGGCGATCGCGCGCCCCTATCGCTTCGCGCGTCCGCGATGCCAACATGAGTGCTTGATGGCGTGGACGCGCAAGGACCTCACGCGCCGCTGGCGCCGCACTCTGCTGTGCGCCGCCGCCGCCGGAGCGGGCGTGCTCCTTCTCCTCGGCGCCGGCGCCGCGGCGGCGGCAGCTCCCCCGCCTGCTCACGCAGCCGCGGGCGTGCCGCTCGCGGTTCCCGACGCACCCGAACCCTCGGCGTCACCCGAACCGGAGCCCGCGCCGGCACCGACCGACGAGCCGACTCCGACCCCCACCCCGACACCGACGCCCACACCGACACCGACGACCGCCACGCCGGCCCCCGATGTGGAACCCACGGAGTCTCCCACCCCGACACCGACGCAGACCGCGACTCCGACCCCCACGCCGACACCGCAGCCCACGGCGACAGTGCCGGCGATCCCGCCGGCGGCGGCCACTTCGACCACCACCCTGCCGACGATCCTGGTCGCGGTCGGCGTGCTGCTGGCGGCCGGCGTGACGCTGTGGCTCTTGCTGCGCCGTGAGCCGGCGCGACCCACCGCGGACTCCCGCAGTCACGCGACCGGCACGGACCCTGCACCGGTCGTGCTCGATGCGATGGCGGCATTGGGCACCGCGATGATCGACAGCGGCTACCCCGTCGGACTCGTCCGCAGCGCACTGGACGACATGGCGAAGGTGAGCGGGCTCGCCTCCGCGGAGGCCGTCGTGTTCCCGACGTCGATCCTCGTCTCGTCGGGCGATGCCGGCTCCGTCCAGACACGCGCCGTCACCGCGGGCGACAGGTCGGCCCTGCTCTACCAGGTCGACGCGGTGGACCGCATCGCCGGAGTGGCGCGCACGCGCGCGAACAGCGCGGCGTGGGTGACCCGGCAGCTCGCTCGCGTCGACGTCCTGCCGCCGCCCTTCACCCGCCTGCAGCGGATCGGCGCGTACGCGCTGCTGTCTGCCGCGCTGAGCGTCCTGCTCGGCTCCTCATGGCCAGGGGTGATCGTCGCGGCGGCCCTCGGTGTCGGCGTCGGAGCCTTGCTGCTGGCGACGGCACCACTCGAAGCCGCGTACCAGGCGCTCATCGTGGTCGCCGTCTCGCTGGGCGTCGCGACCACCGTGCTGGCCGTGGCGCACCTGTTCGACGCCGGCGTCCTCCCCGCGATCGTCGCGCCGCTGATCATGCTGCTGCCCGGCGGGCTCCTGACGACCGGAGTGATCGAGCTGGCGACCGGGCAGATCATGTCGGGCGCCGCCCGCCTCGCCGCTGGTGCGATGCGCCTTCTCCTGCTCGCGACCGGAATCGTCGCCGCCGCCGCTCTGCTCGGTGTGCCGGCGTTCACCACGACGCAGTGGCCCATCGGTCCGGTGGCCCCGTGGATCGCCGTCGCCGTCTTCGGCGTCGGCATCGGTGTCTACCAGTGCGCGAAGCCGTCCTCGATCGCCTGGATACTGCTCGTGCTCTATGTGGCGTACGGCGCCCAGGTGATCGGCGATTTCCTCTTCGACGGCGTGCTCTCGGCGCTGGTGGGGGCGGCGGCGATGACCCCGGTCGCCGTCGTGGTGGCCCGCCAGCGCACCGGACCGCCGGCGCTGGTGAGCTTCCTTCCCGCGTTCTGGCTGCTCGTACCTGGCGCGCTCGGCCTCATCGGGGTGGCGAACGCGCTCGAGGGCGATTCGTCCGGGGCGAACACGATCATCACCACGATCGCCACCATGGTCTCGATCGCGCTGGGCGTGCTGCTGGGACTGGTCGCGTCGGGCTCGGCGCGGGGATTCTCCAACGCTCCCGCTGCGGATTGGATGAGCGATGAGGGGGACGACGAACGCGGATGACGGATGCCGGCGGCCGAGCTTCAGCCGTCGGGCATGTGTCCCCTGAGCCGTTCTTGCTCAGCCCGCCGCCCCGCAGGCACGGAGGAAGATCGCCTCGGCGACGGCGAGGTTCTCGATCTCGCTCGGGTCGACGCTCTCGTTGGGTGCGTGGATGAGCGCCAGCGGCTCCTCGACGCCCATGAGGATGATCTCCGCACCGGGATAAGCGTCGGCGAACACGTTGCACAGCGGGATCGACCCGCCCTGCCCGAGCGTGGTCGGCTCGACGCCGTACGCGGATCGGAGCGCGTCCGTGAACGTGCTGTACGCCGGGCCGTCCGTCGCCGCGCGGAACGGCTCGCCGACGGCTTCGGTCGTGACCTCGATATGCACGTTCCACGGTGCGTGGGCCCGCAGGTGCGCGACGAGGGCGTCATGCGCATCCTGCGCCCGCATTCCCGGCGGCACCCGCAGATTCAGGCGGGCGGAGGCACGCGGAACGATCGACGCCGTCGACCCGACGACGGGCGGGCAGTCGATGCCGAGGATCGTCAGGGCCGGCCGCGCCCACAGCTCGTCGGCGACCGAACCGCTTCCGAGCAGGTCGACACCCTCCAGCACGCCGGCATCCGCACGGAACTGCTCGGCGGCATAGGACTCGCCCGGCCAGGTCTGCGCGCTGTCGAGCCCGTCCACGACGGTGCTGCCGTCCTCGCCTCGCAGGGACGCCAGGATCGCGACCAGCGCGGCCAGGGCGTCCGGAGCCGGGCCGCCGAACATGCCCGAATGGATCTCAGACGCGAGGGATTCGACATGGACGACCACGTTCGCGAACCCACGCAGCGAGATCGTCGCCGCCGGGCGCCCGACCGCGGCGTTGCCGGTGTCGCACACCAGGATGATGTCGGCGGCCAGGACGTCGGGTGTCGCCTCGACGAAGCGCTCCAGGCCGCCCGTCCCCTGTTCCTCGCTTCCTTCGACGACGAGCTTCAGGTTCACCGGCACGTCGTCGCCGAGCGCGCGCAAGGCCAGCAGATGCATCAGGATGTTGCCCTTGCAGTCCGCGGCTCCGCGGCCGGCCCATCGCCCGTCGCGGTCGGTGAGTTCGAAGGGCGGCGTCCGCCACGCGGACTCGTCCAGCGGAGGCTGGACGTCATAGTGCGCGTACAGCAGCACGGTGGGAGCGCCGGGACGGGTCGTCGGACGAGTGCCCACCACCGCGTCGCTCCCGTCGGGGGTGCGCACCAGGTGCGCGTCGGCGAAGCCGACCCCCGCGAATCGCGCGCGCACCCACTCGGCGGCCTTCGCGCACTCCTCCGGCGGGAACTGACGAGGATCGGCGACCGAACGGATCGCGACGAGTTCGGCCAGTTCGTCGCGGGCGGCCGGCATCATCCCCTGGATGCGGTCGCGGATCTGCTCACTCACGTTCCATCTCCCACCGTGTCGAGGCTGTCGACGAACTTCTGGAACTCCTCCGCTTCATCTGGACAGTACGTCTGGATGATCAGCAGCTGCCCCTGCAGCAGTCGAGACTCCACGATCGACGGACGGGTGCCGGGACCCGCCGCGGCAGTCGACAGGCTCGCCAGCAGCGTCGAGCGGGCCAGCGCGGAGTTCGGATCGGCGCACGTCGCGCCGCCGTCGTCGCCCAGCACCTGCGCGACCTGCTCGGGGGTGAAAGAGACCGAGATGCCGGCATCCGCGAAGGAGTCCAGCAGCTGCTGAGCCTTGTCGAGGTCCCGCGCCTCCCGCCGCGCGCCCACGAACATGATGGTCGCGATCACCGCCACCACGACCAGGACGGTGATGGCCACGATGGAGATCACAGAGCGCTCACGCGAGCTCTGTGTCTCGTTGCTCGTGCTCATGATTCACCCGCCTCCGCCTCGATCGGCTGCTTCCACGACGGCTTGCGGAAGCGGTAGAAGAGGTACGGAACCAGCAGCCCGAGCCCGAGGGCGCCACCGCCCACGATGACGAGGTAGATCCACGGGCTTCCGCCCCCGAACTGCGACGGCGGAATGAATCCGACCAGCAGGGCGGCGAGCGAGGCCGCGAAGCCCACCCCGCACAGCGCCACCAGCATGGGGGCGCGGTATCCACGCGGATGCTCCGGATGCTTGCGCCGCAGCCGCCACGCGGCGACGAACATCAGCAGATACATGATCAGGTACACCTGCGTCGTGATGACGGAGAAGACCCAGTACGCACTGGAGACGTTCGGGATGAGCGCATACCCCAGGGCGATGATGGACGTGACCACGCCCTGCGTGACCAGCAGGTTCTGCTGCACGCCGTTCTTGTTGAGCTTCTGCAGGAACGGCGGCAGGTATCCCTCTTCTCGGGAGATGAGCAGCAGGCCCTTCGAGGGACCCGCCAGCCACGTGAGCATGCCACCGAGAGAGGCGGCGACCAGCATGACGCCGACGATCGGAGTCAGCCACGAGATGTCGAAGGTCGCGAAGACCGCCTCGAATGCCTGCATGATCCCGGCTGTGAGCGAGATCTCCTCGGCAGGGACGATCCAGCTGATCGCCAGCGCCGGAAGGATGAAGATGAGCAGCACCAGACCCATCGAAAGGAAGATCGCCTTCGGATAGTCCTTCGCCGGGTTCTTCAGCGAAGACACGTGCACCGCGTTCATCTCCATTCCGCTGTACGAGAGGAAGTTGTTCACGATGAGCACCAGGCTCGCAAGGCCTGCCCACGCGGGAAGGAGATTGTCCACCGTCATCGGCGCGGCCGACGGGTTGCCCTGTCCGAGGAACACCGCCCCGAGACCCACGAGCACGGCGCCCGGGATCAGGGTTCCCAGGATCAGACCCCAGCTCGCGAGGCCCGCGACGCCCTTCGTGCCGCGTGCCGAGACGAACACGCCGGCCCAGTAGCAGACCATGATCACCAGCGCGGTCCACACGCCGTTGGAGGCGAGCGCCGGATTGATCACGTAGGCGAGCGTCGACGCCACAAACCCGAGCAGAGTCGGGTAGTAGAAGATCGTCATCGCGAACTGACACCAGATCGCGAGGAACCCCATGGGTTTCGAGATGCCCTCGGACACCCACTTGTAGACACCGCCCTTCCATCCGGACGCGAGTTCCGCCGCAACGAGGGACGTGGGCAGCAGGAAGACGACCGCGGGCACGAGGTAGAGGAAGATCGCAGCGAGTCCATAGACGGCCATCGTCGGCGCCGGCCGAAGGCTCGCCACAGAACTCGTCGTCATGAGCGCCAGCGCGATCCACGAGATCCAGACCGGCCGCGGAATGTTGGTCGCCCGCGAGCGCGTCGGCTGGGAACCGAGCCCTGACGAGCTCATGATGAGCCACCGAAATCGTTGATCTTCTTCGACATCACAACTTCCTTCCAGCCGGTCCATGCCTTCGTGAACGCGATGAGCGCGGTCATGACGCTAGCGCCGGGCCCCCGGCCACGCATCGCCCGAAAAGAATGAGATCGCCGACCCGAGCCCGCGGTCTTGCGTCGCCGCCGGGAACGGTGGAAGGTGGCGGCCATGCACTCGTCGCCTGACCCGACGTCCTCGCTAGGCCCCGCGACCGGCGGTGCCCGAGGGACCCTCATCGCCACCTGCCTCTCGACCCTGGTCGTCAACGCGAACACCTCCGCGGTGAGCATCCTGCTGCCCGCGATCAGCGAAGACACCGGCACCTCCGTCGACACGCTGCAATGGGCCGTCACGGGGTACTCCCTGATGGGCGCCGCCGTCATCGTCACGTCGGGCGCGTTGGGCGACGTCTTCGGACGGAAGCGAGTGTTCCAACTCGGGCTGGCGCTGTTCGTCCTGTCGTGCGTGTTCATCGCATTGTCGTCGTCTGGCGGCGCGGTGATCGCCGGGAGGATCATCCAAGGTGCGGCAGGAGCCACGATCCTCGCCTGCGGGCTCAGCCTCCTCACTGTCGCGAACAAGGGAGAGGCCCAGCTTCGCGCCGTCTCCCTGTGGGGTGCTGCAGCGGCGGTCGGCGCGGCGGCCGGGCCGCTGCTGGGCGGAGTGCTCGTCGAGCTCACCGGATGGCAGGGCCTGTTCTGGATCGACGCGGCCGTCGCGATCGTCTGCATGGTGATCGCCTACCGCGGGGTGCGGGAATCTCGGGATGAGACGCGCTCCCGGTCGATCGACTATCTGGGCGCCGTGCTCATCGCGCTGACCCTGACCCCGATCCTGCTGGCCACCAGCCAGGGCGCCGATTGGGGCTGGCTCTCGGTGCCCACGCTCGCGTGCTTTGCGGTCGCGGTGATCAGCGGCGTCCTGTTCGTCGTGGTCGAGAAGCGGGTGAGAGTGCCGCTGCTGGACCTCAACCTGCTTCGCAACGTCGTGCTCGTGGCATCCACCGTCGCGATCCTCATCGGCGCGGGCACGATCAACGGGCTGATGTTCCTGCTGAGCCTCTACTTCCAGAACCCCGACGGCCTCGGATTCTCACCCCTGCAAGCGGGACTGGCCACACTTCCGGCCACCGTGGGCCTGGTGCTGGTCGCGCCGCTGGTACCGAAGCTCGCCGGCAGGATCGGAGGTCGGCAGGTGGTCGGGATCGGCTTCCTCCTGACGGCGATCGGATTCGCTGTCGTCGGCTTCGTGGAATCCTCATGGGGCTACGCGATGTTCGTCCTCCCGCTGCTGGCCATCGCCATCGGCATGGGTCTGTCCAACGGCCCGTCCTCTTCCGCGGCGACAGCGTGCGTGCCTCAGGAGCAGGTCGGATCGGCCTCGGGGGTGTCGAACATGGCGCGGTACGTCGGCGCGGCCGTCGCGACCGCGCTCGCTGCCAGCATCAACGCCTCCGTCGTGCAATCCCGCACCGACGCCGGCACGGCGATGGCCGATGCACTCGCGTCCGGCCTGGCGGCGGCCTCTTGGGTGATGGCCGGGCTCAGCTTCGCCGGTGTCATCATGGCGGTGCTCATGAAGCGGCACCGCCTGGCGCGCGGCACGTTCCAAGACGCTGCGGCCTCCGCAGCCGCCGTCGCCCACACGCTCCCGACGACGGCATCGGGATCCGGGGCGGCACGCTGAGCCCCCGTCGGGACTCCTCCACGGCTCACCCGACGATGACCAGCCTGCGGTCGGTGTTGTTGAACCGCCGTCCACCATCCGCGGTGACGGTGACGATGTCTTCGATCCTGACGCCGAACGAACCGGGAAGGTAGATGCCGGGCTCGATCGAGAAGCACATGCCCGGCACGGTGAGACGCTCCTCGCCCTCGACCATGTACGGAGGTTCGTGGGTCGTCATGCCGATCCCGTGGCCGGTGCGGTGGATGAACTGCTCGCCGTAGCCGGCGTCGGTGATCATCCGCCGCGCCGTGCGGTCGATCTCCTGACACGCGACGCCCGGGCGCACGGCCTCGAACGCGGCCTGCTGCGCGAGACGCACGATGTCGTGCACCTCACGCATCTGCGCGGTCGGATCCCCCACACACACCGTGCGCGACGTGTCCGAGCCGTACCCGTGCATCAGCCCCCCGAAGTCCAAGACCACCATGTCACCGGACAGGATCGTGCGATCGCCGGCCTCGTGGTGCGGGTTGGCGCCGTTGGGGCCGGACCCGACCACCGTGAAGTCCACCTGTTCATGCCCGAACTCCCGGAGCAGCCGGGCAAGGTCCGCTGCCACGTCCGTCTCTTCGCGACCCGCGAACGGCACCTTGACGATCTCGCCATAGGCAGCGTCGGCAGCGGCCCCCGCCGCGGCCATCCGGGCCAGCTCGTTCTCGTCCTTCACCGCCCGCAGCATCGGCAGGCGTTCCGTGACGGAGAAGAATCTCGCGCCCCCCAGCTCCCGTTGCAGACCGAGCAGATGCATCGCCCACGCCGAGTCCGACACGGCATAGCGCCCGCCGGGAGCGAGCAGCCGGGCAGCCGCCAGGTACGGGTCGTCACCGTCACGCCAGTCGCTGATGGTCACCACCTCGGCCCCCGCCGCCGCTTCGGCGTCGGGGCGCTCCAACCGCGGCACCAGCAGCTGGGGATCGGAGTCGCTCCTGAGCACCAGCAGCGTGAGCCGCTCGGTGATCGCGATCGGGAGGTAGCCGGTGAGCCACTGCAGATCGGGCCCCGGCGTCACGAGCAGCCCGTCGAGCCCCTCCGCCGCAGCCTGCTGCGCCGCCCGCGTCATCCGAGCCCGGAAGTCCTCCGCGGTGAACGAGGTCGGCGTGAGAGCCATGACGCACCTTCTTTCCGTGGTGACACCATGCCCCGGCAGGATGCCGGCGTCAAGGGTGACGGGGATGCCTGAAGCCGGTCGGCTAGCATTCGAGGATGACGACCCCGGCTCCGATCGATGATGTCCCGATCGGCGGTGAGGCCATCCGCCTCGGGCAGTTCCTGAAGTTCGCCGGGCTCCTCGACTCCGGCGGAGAGGTGAAAGAGGCCATCATCGACGGCTACGTGCTCGTCAACGGCGAGGTCGATCGCCGCCGCGGACGGCAGCTGCAGCTCGGCGACATCGTCACCTTCGAGGGACGCCGGGTCCGCGTCTGCCCCTAGACGGGCCGGCCTGTGGCGGCTTATCCGTGTAACGGCAGTCACTCCCTCGGCGCCGCCCCGCCGTCTAACGTCGGTGACATGACGAACCACCTGACCTTGAACAACGGCGTCGAGATGCCCGCCCTGGGCTTCGGCGTCTTCCAGACCCCGCCCGCCGAGACCGCGGAGGCCGTGGCATCCGCGCTCGAGGTCGGATACCGGCTCATCGACACGGCCGCCGCGTATGGAAATGAGCGCGGCGTCGGCGACGCCCTGCGCGCCTCCGGCATCGACCGCGACGAGGTCTTCGTCGAATCGAAGGTGTGGATCTCGGACTACGGATACGACCAGACCCTTCATGCCTTCGAGAAGAGCGCCCGCAAGCTGCAGGTCGACGTCATCGACCTGTTCATCCTTCACCAGGCGCTCCCGGGCGAGTTCGACAAGACCATCGCCGCCTACAAGGCGCTCGAGCAGCTGCTCGCCGACGGCAAGGTCCGCGCCATCGGCGTGAGCAACTTCATGGTCGAGCACCTCGACCGGCTGCTCGCAGCGACGACGATCGCGCCGGCGGTGAACCAGATCGAGGTGCACCCGTATTTCCAGCAGAAGCAGGTGCAGGCCTTCGGCGCCGAGCACGGCATCGTCACGCAGGCCTGGTCCCCGATCGGCGGCATCACGTCCTATCGCGGTGACGACGCGAAGAGCACGTTCAACGATCCGATCATCCTGAAGATCGCCGCGGCGCACGACAAGTCCGCCGCCCAGGTGATGCTCCGCTGGCACATCCAGAACGGCGTCCAGGCCATCCCGAAGTCCGTCAAGCCTCAGCGCATCGCGGAGAACTTCGACGTGTTCGACTTCGCCCTCACCACCGATGAGATCGCGCGCATCGACGCCCTCGACACTGGCGTGCGCGGCGGCCCGGAGCCCGAGGCGATCACCCTCGAGACGTTCGGCCGCGACATCCCGGAGGAGTGAGCCCGGTGCAGGGGCACCCCGAACCCTTCGGGGGCTGACGGCGATGCCGGAGGCCGAGGGCTCGTGCAGCCTCGCCGCGGACGATCACCGGCGCTCCACGCTGGTTCACGAGTCGGTCGAGCCCGGCTCCAGGCCGTCCAGCGCATCGAACAGTCCGCTGCGCCACCACGCGTAGTCGTGACCGCCGCGGTACCGGCGCGCCTCGACGCGCGCACCGCGCATGCGGGCGGCATCCGTGAACGCGTCTGCCAGCTCCCCCATCCCCGATTCCTCGGTGCCCGCCGTCACGACGAAGCGCGAGCCCGCGAGCGAGGACGGCAACGCCTCGAGGAGGTCTCCGGTCTCGCCCCTCGGATGCCGCGGCACGGCGCCCGCGCGAAAGTGGAACGATCCCGACTGCACGATCGCGGTCCCGGCGATGTCCGGCCGGAGGGCGACGACGCTCGCCGCGGCGAGCCCGCCGTAGCTCTCGCCCGCGAACACCACGTCCTCACGCGCCGGCGTGCCCAGCACCTCCGCCGCCGCGGGCAGCACGTCTCGATCGAGGTGCGCGAACAGTCGATCCGGGTGGGGCAGGAGCGCCGACCGCCGTTCGAGCGACCCCGACGGCACGAGCACCACCGACCATGCGGCATCCGTCCGCCGCGAGAGCGCGCCCGCGATGCCGTGCTGCGCCCACAGCTCGCCGTCGAAGAGGAACAGCACGCGCGATGCGTGCGGGCGGCGGAGGATCGTGAGCGGCGGGCCGTCGCCGATGGGCACGGTCACCTCCTCCAGATCTGATGCGCCGGATGCCGGTCCCGCCGCGCTCCCGTCCCATGCGGGGTGGACACGCCCGGCGGGCATGACGAGCACGGAGGACTCACGGCCCAACGGATTGCGCAGCGTGCGCGGATTCCGCGCATCCGGGCGCCCTGCCTCGTGGATCCGAAGCCACCCCTCACGGGTGCTGCCGGCGTGGCGGTCGAGGTGGGTGTCGGCGACGAAGCGGTAGCTCACGACGAGATCGTCGGGCAGGAGATAGCTGACGACGTGCCGGTCGGTGCCGGGCACGCGCTCCAGGAGTGCCGGCGAGATGTCGGTGCGGTGCCCGTCGGTGATCCCGTTCACGTGGATCATGACCTCCTGGCCGGGTGCGGCATCCATCACGAACGTCACCTCGCGCAGGCCGTCGTCATGACGCCGCCCGAAGGCCGGCCACGTCGGCGAGACCTCGTCGGGCGAGGCGCCCGCGACGAGACTGCGGTAGGCGTCGGAGTCCGCGCGACGCGGCCCGCTCATCGCACCGCCTCCCAGCCGGCGAGCGGGATGACCAGCGGGGTTGCGGTGACCGGGTCCGCGATCACGCGCGCGCGGAGCCCGAACACCTGCTCGACGAGCTCGGCCGTGATCAGCTCGGACGGCGCCCCCTCGGCGATGATCTCACCGTCGCGCATCGCGACGAGGTGCGTCGCATAGCGGCAGGCCTGGTTGATGTCGTGCAGCACGGCGACGATCGTGCGCCCCTCGCCGTGGAGCTCGCGGCACAGCTCCAGCACCTCGATCTGGTGGGTCATGTCGAGGAACGTCGTGGGCTCGTCGAGGAGCAGGATGTCGGTCTCTTGGGCGAGGGTCATCGCCAGAAGGACGCGCTGGCGCTGACCGCCCGACAGTTCGTCGACGCGGCGGTCGGCGAGGTCGGCGACGCCGGTCGCCTCGAGCGCACGGTTCACCGCCTCGGCGTCGGACGTGGTCCACTGACGCAGCAGCCGCTGATGCGGGAACCGCCCGCGTGCCACCAGGTCCATCACCGCGATCCCGTCGGGGGCGACCACCGCCTGCGGCAGCAGCGCGAGGGCGCGGGCGACCTCCTTGCTGCGGTACGCGCTCAGGGCGCGCTCGTCGAGCAGCACCGTGCCGCGCTCCGGCGTGAGCAGGCGCGCGAGCGCGCGCAGCAGCGTCGACTTGCCGCAGGCGTTGGGGCCGACGATGACGGTGAATCCGCCGTCGGGGATGCGGACGTCGAGGTCGGGGACCACGACGCGGTGCTCGTAGGCGAGACGGATGGATGCCGCCACCAGCCGGGAAGGGGTGTTCATGGAACTCATCTCCATATCGATCAGCGGCCCCGTGAGAGCAGCCACAGCAGGTAGACGCCGCCCAGTACGCCGGTCACGAGTCCGACGGGGGCCGACAGCGAGAGCGGCAGATGCTGCGAGAGCAGATCGGCGCCGACCAGCAGGACGGCGCCCATGGCGGCGGACCCGACGAGCGGCACCGAAGACGACCGCCCGACCCGGGCCACGAGCTGCGGGGCGGCGAGCGCCACGAACGCGATGGGGCCGGCGGTGGCGGTGGCGAACGCGGCGAGACCGACCGCGATCGCGATGGTGCCCAGTCGCACGATCGTGACCGGAGCGCCCACCTGGCGTGCCATGCCGTCGCCGAGCTCGAGCGCTGCGAGGCCGCGCCGCATGAGCAGCAGCGCGGGGATCAGGATCGCGACGGCGATGACGGTCGGCAGCACCTCCGCCCACCCGCGACCGTTGAGCGTGCCGACCAGCCAGATCTGCGCGGCGATCGCGTCGTCGCGCTGGCTGCGGGTCAAGAGCAGATCGTTGACGGCGCCGAGCAGCGCGCCGACTCCGATGCCGACGAGGACCAGCCGGTAGCCGCCCGCCGTCCCGCCCCGCAGCGACAATGCTCCGACGAGAACCGCGGTGAGCATGCCACTGCAGACGGCGGCGAGCGACACGATTCCCGGCGGCGCCTCGAAGACGAGGATCGCCACGACGGCGCCGGTGGCCGCACCGGTCACGAACCCGATGATGTCGGGTGAGCCGAGCGGGTTGCGCGAGATCGTCTGGAAGACCGCACCGCTCACACCGAGCGCCGCGCCCACGACGATGCCGCCGACGAGACGGGGCACACGGATGGTGCCGAGAACCCGCGCCACGGTCGGCTCTCCCTGCCCGGTGAGCGTGGCCCACAGCTCAGCGGGGCCGATGTCGAACGAGCCGGTGAGGAGCGCGACGACGCCCAGCGGGATCAACAGGAGGAGCAGGGTCGCTGCGGCCATCGCCGGGCGACGGTGCCACCGCAGCGCGATGCGCTCGTCTCGGCTGCGCCATACGCGCACAGTACCGGCGGTCATAGTCGCATCAGCCTCCGGCGTCGGGCCAACGCGATGAAGACCGGAGCCCCGATGATGGCCGTCACGATGGAGGTCTCCAGTTCGGCGGGGGGAAGCAGCACACGACCGAGGATGTCTGCGCCGAGCACGAGCACCGCTGCGAACAGGGCCGACAGCGGGACGATCCACCGGTAGTCCGGGCCGACGAGCAGCCGCACTGCGAGCGGGGCGGTGAGGCCCACGAAGCCGATCGGTCCCGCGACGGCGGTCGCAGCGCCCGCGAGCAGCACGACGAGCAGCGCACCCGCGCCGAGGACTCCACGGGGATCCGCACCCACCGAGCGCGCGACATCCTGGCCCATGGCCACGGCGTTGAGCGAGCGGCCGAGGAGCGAGGCCAGGGCGATCGCGGGCACGATGATCGCCACCGCGGGCAGCACGAGCTCACCGCCGCGCCCCTGGACCGATCCGACCGCCCAGTGCCGGAAGGTGTCGAACACCGACGGGAAGTTGATGAGCAGGGTCTGGGTGTACGCGCCCAGGGTCACCGCGAAGGCGACCCCCGCCAGCGTCAGCCGGACGGGGTCGGCGCCGCGGCGGAAGATGCCCCCCAACGCGGCGACCGCCAGAGCGGCGACCGCGGCACCGGCGAACGAGAAGCCGAAGAGCCCGAGCGTGCCGAATGCCCCGCCCGTCACCGCGATGCCGGTGGCGACAGCTGCGGCGGCGCCCGCGTTCACCCCGAGGATCCCCGGCTCGGCGAGCGGATTGCGCGTCAGGGCCTGCATGATGGCACCGGCCACGCCGAGCGCCGCCCCGACCACGATCGCCAGCGCGGTGCGCGGCATCCGCAGCTCGGTGACGACGAGGTGCGCGTCGTCCGTCACGTCGGGACGGGTGATCGCCGCCCACACCACGGACGGCTCGATGGGGCGCGATCCCACCAGCACGCTCAGCACCGTGAGCGCCATCAGGATCGCGACTCCCACCAGGACGGCGACCACACGTCTCGAGCCCCGCCGACGGATCGCCGGCGGGGCCACGAGCAGGGCGGTCACGCGAAGGTCGCCTCGATGTAGTCGATGATCTGCGACGCGCTGTAGTAGTCGATCCGGAAGGACGTCGGGCCGAGCGGATACACCTGACCCGACACGATCGCCGGCGCCGTCGCGAGGACCGGCGTGGACAGCAGGTCGGATTCGGCGACGTCTCCGCCGTTGACGAGGAACACCGTCGAACCGGTGAGTGCCGTGGTGACATTCTCGATCGCGAGGAACGCGAAGTCCTGACGGGACTGCTCACTCGTGTCGAGCTCGTCCGGTGCGCCCTCGATCGTGAAGCCGAGCGACTCGAGCAGCTCGGCGTGAGCGCTCCCCTCCTTGGCGAAGGCGGTCGGGTTCTCGGTGCCGTTCCAGACGATCGCGTTCGCGGAACCCTCGGGAACGGTGATGGATGCCGCCACCTCCGCGGTTCGTGCGTCGAAGTCCTCGACGACGGCGTCCGCGTCGTCCTCGTGGCCGGTGGCCTCTCCCAGGATCGCGGCGAGCTCCTGCCAGGTCGTGTCGCCGTAGTTCAGCACGATCGTCGGCGCGATGGCCGACAGCTTCTCGTACTGATCCGCGGTCGAGTCCGCTCCGCTCGAAGACACCACGATCAGGTCGGGGGCCGCGGCGATGACCGCCTCCTCGTCGAACTCGAGGTTGGGATACAGCTCCTCGACCCCGGCGTCGACGGCCACGTCGGCCCACTGCGAGAAGAAGCCGTTCTCATCGGTGACGTCACTGACCGTGGTCGTGGCCGTCGCCGTGAGGGGCGCGTCGATGGCGAGCAGGGTGCCGGCGAGGGTGAGAGAGGTCGAGACGATGTTCTCGGGCTGCGCCGGGATCTCGGTCGTGCCGGCCTCGTGCTGGATCGTGCGCGGCCAGTCGCCGGAGGCTGCGGCGTCGGCGGCGGCCGGTTCGGTCGACGCCGGTGAGGCGGCGCAGCCGCTGACGGCGAGGACGATGGATGCCGCGACCGCGGCGAGCGCGAGTGTCGAACGTGACGTCATGCTGTGTCTTCTTTCATGGGTGGGAGAGCGGCGCGGGCGGCAGTGGTCGCGTCAGTCCTCATCGGGGAGGTGGTGGTCGAGGCCCGCGACGCCGCTGCGCCAATAGCCGTCGATGTCGACCTGATCGCGCGGGAATCCGCGGTCACGCAGGGCACGGCGCAGGGGCTTGAGGGTGTCGGCTTCGCCGGCGGCCCACACGAAGACGTCGTCACCGAGCGAGATCCCGTCGCAGGCGGCGGTGATCGCCGCGGCTCGTGCCGGCCCGACGGGTTCTTCGATCCAGTGCACGCGCGTGTGCGGCCGCTCAGGCAGCGGATACTCGTCGCGGCTCTGGACGAGGGCGAAGACGTCGACCGGCGCGGTCCATCCCGGCTCATCGAGCCAGCGGCCGACGGCGGGCAGGGCGGTCTCATCGGCGATGAGCACGTATCGGGCGTAGCCGCTCGGATAGATGTGCGATCCACGGGGGCCGAGGACGCCGATCGGATCCCCCACCGTCGCGTTCATCGCCCACCGCCCGGCGGGACCGTGGTCGTGCAGCACGAAGTCGACGACGAGCCGCGAGGCATGAACCTCGCGCACGGTGTAGTCGCGGAGCACGGGACGGGGTCCTGCACCACGGGTGAGCCGATCATCCTCGATGACGGGCAGCGGGATCTCGCCGGTGGCCGCGTCCGGGATCACGAGCTTGACGTGATCGGCCGGCGCGAACTCCGGCGCAGGGAACCCGCCGGCCAGGTCCGGCCCGCCGAGCGAGATGCGCTGCATCCGCGGTCCGATGCGCTCCGACGACACGACCTCGAGGAGGCGGGCACGCAGCGGATGCATGACCGTCTGCACGCTTCGGGGGGATGCGGTGTCCATCTGGCTCCTTCGAACGGGCGGTGTCACAAGCCGCAACCGCGAGTCAGCTTAGGGTTGGCTTACCTCACCGAATGGCTATCATGGGACAACCGATGTCGCCGAATGGACAGTCTTGATGCCACCCTCCGCTGCTGCACCTGTGGACCTGTCTGACGTGCGTCTTCTCTCAGAGGCGCTCCATCGGCATGACGTGGACGAGCTGACGTGGGTCGTGAGCGGTTCGTGCACGATCGACGCGGGCGGGCGGGCGTGGCGGATCGACGAGCAGACCGCGTTGGTGATCCCTGCCGGCCTCGAGCATCGGGTCGTCCCGAGGCCCGACTCGATCGTCTTCCCTCTCCTCTTCCCCGACGGGGTGCTCTCAGAGCTTGCGCTGGTGCGCCGCTCCCCCGCCCTCGAGGCCTGCGCGCGCGTGCTGCTGCAGCCGGGGCTCACGACACCCGAAGCGCTCGGCGCGGCCCGACTCGCGGCATCCGAGTTGATCGGCGCCGCAGACGACCGCCGGCGACCGAACGTGCCGCTCGATCCGCGCGCAGAGCACGTGGCGCAGGCGATACTCGCCGCCCCGGCGAGCCCGACCGGCCTCGACGAATGGGGCCGGCGGGTGCACTCGAGCGGCAGGACCCTGCAACGCTGCTTCGTGCGCGAGACCGGACTCACCTTCGCCCAATGGCGCACCGCCGCGCGACTCGCAGACGCGCGCGAACGGATCGACGACGGGCAGAGCGTCTCCACCGCCGCGCGCGCCGTCGGCTATCGCAGCACGAGCGCATTCATCGCCGCCTTCCGTCGCCATTACGGCGTCACGCCGGGGCGACGCGCGAGCTGAGCGGCAGTCGTTCCGCACGGGACGTGCCCGTGACGCCAGACGACTCGGGTCGCTATCATCGACCGATGGTCAAGAACGCGATCATCTTCCACGGCACCGGTGGGAATCCGGACGTGGCGTGGTACCCGTGGCTCGATCGCCGGCTGACAGTGCGCGGGTACCGGGTCGCGCGCCCCAGCTATCCGACCATCAACGTCGAGCCGATCGCACAGTTCCTGCCGACGGCCCTCGCCGCACACGACTTCGACGCCGAGACCGTCCTGGTCGGCCATTCCGGCGGTGCAGCGCTGCTGCTTGCGCTGCTGCAGCACGTGCGGACCCCTGTCGCTCAGGCGATCCTTGTCGCCGGGTACGCGACCCGGGTCAACCAGTCCGAGGAGCCGGTGCTGCAAGAGGCGTACGACTGGGACCGGATCCGCGCGAACGTCCGTGACCTGTACTTCATCAACTCGGTCGACGATCCGTACGGGTGCGACGCCGCACAAGGCCGGCTGATGTTCGATCATCTCGGAGGCACGCAGATCGTTCGCAACGATGGCCACTTCGGCGACTACAACCAGCGCTATGACACGTTCGACCTCGTCGACCGGCTGATCCCCTGACCACAGGAGTCTCGACCGGCCCGCACCTCACTCGACGACCGTGACGCGCGCCCGCACGACGTTCGGCGGATTCAAGCGGTCATCGCTACAGGACGTTCCCGATGACTTCGTTCGGGGTTTGGAACCCTAGCCGTTTGCGGGGTCGGTCGTTGAGTTCGGCGGCGCCGAGGAGCTACCGTCGGCTGCCAGGAAGGCCAGCCGCTCCCGGCAACGCACCCCGGATGGACTTGAGCCGACCGAGCTAGGCCGGGTGGCGGTCCGACGCCGTCTCCGATGTTGCCGCGAGAAGCCGCTCGCCGTTCGGACCCTCGAGCCCGAGAAAGTGGAACTGCCAGAAGCCGTCGACTTGAGCTTCGCTGGTGCACTCGTAGACGGCGTAGAGGCTGAACTCATGGGGCTGGCTCAGCGGAATCCGAGATACCGCGCCAGTCAGCTTCTGTCCGGACATCGAAGAAGGCAGATCGCCCGTCTTGAGCCCGTCCCGCGGGCCGCCGAAGTACGCACAGTAGAGCGTCGGGTCCTGGTTGTTCGCTGAAGGCTCAGTCATTGATCACTCCGTCTGCCGCAAGTTCCACGCAATGGAGACAGTATGTATCGTGCCGCGGACACCGTCGGCGATCACAACTGAGCGCGCTCGGACCTCTGGGCGAACTGCCGATGCATTACCGCGCTCTTAGACGCGTCGTGAAGTGGGCTACGCCAGGGTTCGGATCTCGTCGACTGCCTCTCTCACCGCGGCAGCCACGGTCTCGGCGCGGATCGCAGGACGGTCACCGCTCAACGACAACTCGACCGCACGCGTTCCATGCGCTGTCGCGATCCCCAGGAACACCGTCCCCGCAGGCTTGCCCGTCTGTGCGTCAGGATCGGGGCCAGCTACCCCCGTCGTTGAGAGGCCGAGATCGGCATATCGACCATCGACTGCGCAAGCGCGACGCGCACCATCGGCCATTTGCTGCGCGACGAGCGGATCGACCGGACCGTTCGCAGCGAGAAGATCAGCGTCGACACCCAGCAGGGTGTGCTTCAACTCCGTGTGATACGACACGATGCCGCCGCTGAACACCTTGGAGGCGCCAGGCACTTTCACCAACTCCCCCGCGAGAAGCCCACCGGTCAGCGACTCCGCTGTCGCCACCGTCAACCCCCGCTGCGTGAGCGCGGTGATGAGCTCCAAGGCATCCAGTTCTTCAGTCATCGGTCCTCCATCTGGTTGGGAACGGTCAGATCATCGCACGGCGGAGACTGGCATCCTCGCGAGTCTCTCATCATGCTCCTTTCCCGTCGTGGTGCCTCGTCGCTGGTAAATCCGGCGACCACTGTAGCTAATCTGATCAGGATGCTCTCCTGGGTTCTTGTTCATTGGGTCGAGGTGCTCGGGTTTGTCACCGGAGCAGCTTGCGTGCTGTTGGCTGCACGGCGCAATGTGTGGACCTACCCGATCGGCATCGCGAACAACGTCGCGTTCGCCGTCCTGTTCATCGTGAACGGCCTGTATGCGGCTGTCGGGCTACAGATTGTGTTCTTGGCGCTGGGGGCCCACGGTTGGTATCGGTGGACCCACGGTCTCGAACAGGACCGGGGATACGTCGCGCACACGCCCCGAGCAGCAATCGCTCCACTCACTGGTGCCGCGGTCGGCGTCACACTCACGCTCGCCTGGGTTCTGGCAACGTTCACTGACTCCACCGTGGTCGTGCCGGATGCGGCCACCACCGCCGTGAGTCTCGTCGCGCAGTACATGCTCAACCGCAAATGGATCGAAACCTGGTTCGTATGGATCGTCGCCGACATCGGCTACATCATCCTTTACGTCTGGACCGGACTCTGGATCACCGCCGCCCTCTACTTGGTGTTTATCGGCCTGTGTGTTGCCGGGTTCGCCTCATGGCGACGGGTAGAGCGGGATGTCCGTGCCCTTGTCTGAGATGGAGAGCGGCCCGCGGTTCCGGCACGGCCTGGTAATCGGCAAGTTCTACCCGTTGCACGCCGGCCACTCGAATCTCATCGACGCCGCTGTGAGAATGTGCGAAACCGTGACGGTGGAAGCCCTCGGGGCAACCGTTGAGTCCATCCCGATCGACATCCGCGCGGACTGGGTGCGCGAACTGCACCCCACCGCCCGGGTGGTCGCCGCGATCGATGACGCCGCCGTGGACTTCGCCTCGGCTGCCGCGTGGGATGCCCACATGCCTGTCGTGCGGCGATTGCTGCATAGGCCCGTCGACGCAGTCTTCACCAGTGACCCATACGGCGAAGAACTCGCCCGGCGACTCAGCGCGGAGTGGGTGCAGGTCGATCCCGGGCGGCAGAGGAATCCCGTGTCAGGAACCGCCGTGCGCGCCAATCCGGCCGCGCACTGGTCCAGCCTGCCCTCGCCCGTGCGGGCGTGGCTCGCCGCCCGGGTGGTTGTGCTTGGCGCGGAGTCCACCGGCACGACTACACTGGCGGCCGCTCTCGCTGAGGGACTCGGCACGCATTGGGTGCCCGAGTACGGTCGCGACTATTCGGAGTTCCGCGACGGCGGGCTCGCCGCACCATGGCGCAGCGACGAGTTTGAGTTGATCATCGAACGACAGTTCAGCCTCGAACGCGACGCGCTTCGCCGGGTGCCCCTTCCGGTGCTCATCTGCGACACCGATGTGCTCGCGACGACAATCTGGCATGAGCGCTACGTCGGCTCACCACCGCCACGCCTATCGGAACTCGCAGCCAACCATCGGCCTGCACTCTACATACTCAGCGGCGACGAGATCCCGTTCGTTCAGGACGGCCTCCGCGACGGCGAACATCTCCGCCACCGAATGCACGACCGATTCCGCAGGACACTCGCCGAGCAGCCCGTTCCTTGGCTTGAAGTGCGCGGCCCGGTCGCTGAGCGTGTCGCGCAAGCCAAACCCGTGATCGCCTCGGCGCTCGCCGCCCACCTCGCCTTCGCCCCACCCCTCGAGCAGACCAGGGACACGTAGCTCGATGCGCTTCCTGGTGCAAAACTGTCACCGATGTCCTGAGACATCACGGACATCACACTGGGCACGTTACGAAACGGATGTGGGCCGAATGTGGGCACGAGCCCGTGTTGGCCCGACATCAACCGCCAAGAAACCGCGGAAAACCAACGACGTTGAGGCTGGAAACTCTGCGGAGACGGAGGGATTTGAACCCCGCGTTCAAGCGCACGCTCGTGGACGTTCGACAACGCCTGCGTTGATTCGGCGGGGTTCGTGGCGGTGTTCGTCAACGTTCAGGAATGCTCAGCGCTAACCAGCTGTTCGCAGATTCTTCGCACGCGTGCGCTCGCCGACGAGGAGGTTGACAGCGGACACGTCAATGTACCGCGGCCGACGGCATCCAATCGCGGATCGCGCGGGCCTATGGCTGCATGTCATTGTCGTAGTGAGGAGGGATGCCGCCCGCGTCCGCCGACGCGTGGGCCGCCTCGACGACGGCCATGCTGCGATGGACGTCGTCAACGCTCGTCGGCAGAGTGTCGACGGACCCTTCGAGATAGCGCTGCAGCGCCGACATAGAGCCGATGAAGGCATCCGGAAACCATGAGCCCTCGAATGGCACCGGGGACCAGCCGTCAGTATTTGTGACCATGTCGAGGCGATCGGGGCCGCCTGTGGGGTAGTCCAGAAGCAGGCCCATCTGCGCGCGGATCGCGCCCGCAGTGCCCTCCCATTTGACGTAGCTCTCTTCGTTTTGGGGTCCGAACTCGTGATCGTGATTCGTCGAGATCACGGCCCGCACGTGCCGGTCCCGGTAGTGCATCAGGATGACGCTGCGCGTGTTGGCGATGTCTTTCGACGGATGCCGGACCGTGACCGCGTCGACCCCGTTGGGGTCTCCGAGGAACGAGCGGATGAGGTCGATGTAGTGCACGCTGTGCATGTTGATCTCGAGGCGGTCCAGGCCAAGGACGTTGGGGAACATCTGCCATGGCGTGTTCACCTGCACGCGGACTTCGAGGTCGTAGAGCTCGCCGATCGCGCCGGAGGCGATGAGCTGGCGCGCTGCCGCGATGTAGGGCGCGAAGCGGAGTTGCGTGTTGACGGCGGCAACGAGTCCCTTGCGTCGGCACAGGTCGCGAACGCGCGTGGACGCGGCGAAGTCGTTGCCCAGCGGCTTCTGGATGAGCACTGCCGATCCATCCGGCAGACGATCGAGCACTTCCTCATACTGCTCGGGCATAAGGGCGAGGTCGAAGACTGCTGCCTCCGGGGCTCGTTCGATCGCTTCGGCCAAGGACGAGGTCGCGAACGGGATGCCGTATTGCGCCGCTAGCGGCTCGGCGCGCGACAGCGTGCGGTTGAAGATCGTCGCGACCTCGAAGCCCGCCTTGCGGTAGGCGGGAAGGTGCGCATCGCGCACGATGCCGCCGGCGCCGAGGATGACGATGGGGCGCGGCTCGTGCGGCAGCTCGAGCGTGTAGGCGGCGGGCGGGGCGAACTCGGCGGGAACGGGCATCTTCTAGAACATCACCAAAGGGTTGACGGGTGACCCGGTGCCGCGCGGGATGCGCAGCGGGGCGTACGTGAGGAGGAACGTCGAGCGCGCCTCGTGCCGGCAGAGCTCGACGAGCCGCCCCACGTTGGGGCAGTCGAGCATCGCGAGGCCCATTCGGCCGAGCGCGATCTGGTGGAAGAAGTCCGGATACTCGGGGAACGGGCTCGGAAAGACGTCGACGCAGTCGCCGCTATAGACCGCGACTCGATGATCGTGCAACCAGACGAGGCACTCGGCAGACAAACCGACACGCGTCATCGTCCCGTCGGGGAGGAACGCGGGGTCGGCGCCGCGCCCGCTCCCGACGTGCACGAAGATCGCGTCACCTGCGCGAACGGTCGTACCGGCAAGGCGCTCGGCCGCGTCCAGATCGGCAGGCGTGACGTGATCGCCGGGCGACAACCGCTCGGTTCCTCTCACCGCCGCGACGTCGAGCAGCACCCCGCGCGTGACGACGCCGTCCGCTTGCGCCGTGATCGCGCCGAACTCCAGGCCTCGATCCGAGACGGCCGCGCTGCGCGCCCGCCCGTTGTACAGCTCATCATCGAAATAGCAATGGCCAACGGCGTCCGCGTGCGTGGTGGCGAAGCCGTGTGCCGCGATCGTGAACTCGTCACGGACGGTCCGGTCGATGTCGTCGTCTGTCTGGATCTCCAGTGTCGCTGGACGCGGATTGCGCGCGGAGGCGACGAAGTCGATGTCTTGCGCGATTGAGTGTGTCCGACCGGAGCGCACCTCGACCAGGGCCGCCAGGCGCACTGACTCGGTGATGTGATTCAGCGTGCCCCGTTCGTCATCATCGCCCCACCGGCCCCGGTTGGAGACACGCTCTGCGAGGGCGCGCAGTTCGTCGCCACTCACCGCGGGCCCGTCTGGAACGCGATCGTTGACTCACGAAGTATCAGCTGCGGAGGCGGCTCTGTGACGAGCACATCCGCCGGTGCTGCCGCGGAATCGGCGAACCTTCGGAGAAGTTCGCTCACGGCGTCGGAACCGAGTTGCCGCAGCGGCATGCGGACCGTCGACAACGGCGGCCACGAGTACTCCGCCATCCAGACGTCGTGCATCGCGATTATGGAAAGCTCATCGGGAACATTGACGCCCAGCCGTCGTGCCTCCAGCAGCGCGCCCAGAGCAGCGTTGACGTTCGCGACGAACACCGCGGTCGGCGGCGTCGGCAGTGCGATCACGCGCCGAAGACCTTCACGGCCGTTTTCGGCCGAGTAGCCGACGTGGGCGACATGTCCCGGGTCCACGGCGATGCCGGCGTCGGCGCATGCGGTGAGGAATCCCTCGGCCCGGCGCTGAGCTGTGTAGCTGGTGCGCTTGCCGCCGATCAATCCGATCCTCCGGTGTCCGAGCTCGATGAGGTGGGCCGTCGCCATCGCCGCTCCGGCGGTGTCAGGCAGCACGACCGAACCGATGCCGGAAGGTCCGAGCGAGTTGATGAAGACGGTCGGCGTCGCGGTGTCGGCGAGGGAGGCGATCTCTTCCGAGGTGGGCTCGTCGCGCAGCTGCACCAGCATGCCGTCGACCCGCCGTTCGCCGACAAGGCGGCGCAGCGCGGGCCCGCCGGGCTGCATGTCCTCGGCACGGCCTAGCACGACGGTGTAGTCGCGCGACAGCGCCGCCTCTTCGACGCCTTCCATGAGTTCGGCGAAGATGGCGTTCGTCACGTCCGGCACGATCAGCGCGAGGATGTGCGATCGCGATGAGCGCAGCGCTCGGCCGGCGAAATTCGGCTGATAGTCGAGGGACTGCGCGGCTTCACGGATCCGCAATCTGGTGGCATCCGACACCCGCGCGTCCGGGGCGTCAGCGAGCACGCGCGACACCGCGGACACCGACACGCCGGCGAGAGCGGCGACGTCGCTGAGATTGGCCATAAGGGGAGCCTAGGAGGGGATCGGTGCGAGCGCTCTGTCAGGAGACCCGGCGATTCACGAGATACAGATGTGTGAGCACGAGCACGGTCTCGCCACGCTGGTTGATGACCGTCACGAGCTCGTGCAGCATGCCGTGCTCGTCGGGCTTTTTCGGGTAGTCGGCCTTCACTGTGATGGCCGCTGAGACGGTGAGCGTGTCGCCGATGAAGACCGGCGCGATGAAACGGATGCGATCGTATCCGTAGCTCATGGACTGCGGGTTGATGTCGGCTGCCGTCATGCCGACAGCGATCGACATGATGAGCGTGCCATGAGCGATCCGCTGCCCGATCGGCTGTGTGGCGGCCCATTCGGCATCCATGTGATGGGGAAAGAAGTCGCCGGTCTGCCCCGCGTGGAGGACGATGTCGGCTTCGGTGATCGTGCGGCTCCCACAGGCGCGGAACTCGCCGATCTCGTAGTCCTCGATCCAGCGGTCGATCGTCTTCATGAGTCGGCCTCCTCCATGCGTGCAGCCTCGGTGTTCAAGCGGTAGATCAGGGCTCCGGTGGAAACGTCCCCGCGAAGCATGCCGGTCACCCAGGGCGAGACCGTGTCCTGGAATCGGATGTATCCGGGCGCCCGCGGCCGCATGTACGCTCCCTCGAGCGTCTCGCGCGTGTTGCGGAAGAACCCCAGCGTCAGGTCATCGAGACGGTCGTCGTCCCACGCGACGGCATTGCCGGGCTGGCCTCCACCGTCGAAGTATGGCCCGCGTTGCACATCGGCAGCCGCCACCCAGAACGCGAAGTCCGTGGCTTCCGCGCGGTGGCCTGAGTGCGCCGACACGGCGATGCCCGCGCCGCCGAGGAGGGATCCTGCCGTCCCGGCGGCGCCGGCGGGAATGTCGGTGTAGGCGAGTCGGACCCGCCGATAGCCGGTGCGCGAGTAGTTGGTGTATCCGAAGGCGAGCGGCGCGTAGCTCCAGCGGTCGTCGGCGCAGAGAGCCTCGGCGATGTCGATGGGGTTCGCGGCGAAGCAGAAGTCCGGCACGAGCGACGCGAGCTCGCACATGCGCTCCAGCACGGGAATGGCCTCTTCAGGTTCGAGGAAGACCCCCGGATTCGACAGCGCCGGAGTGCCGTTGTTGGCGGCGAGGGTGAGCAGGCTCGAGTACGCGTCGATCGGCTTGGCCGGCCACAGCACCCTGCCGGTCCGTGCGAGCTCGAGCACATCCGGCCAGTCGGCGGGCGGCGCGGGCAGCAGGTCCGGACGCCGGACGGCCACCTGCGCGGCGGCGTCGCTGGCGAGCCCGTACTGGCGCCCGCCATAGTGGTAGCTCGCGTGCGAGCGCCCCACCGACTCCTCCGCGAGTCCATGCAGTTCGTCGTCGTGGGCACCGCCGTCGAGCGGTGCGAGGGCGCCCTGCTCGGCGACGAGCGGGATATGGGGGTGATCGATGACGAGCAGATCGAACTCCCGCGCCAGCTCCTCGAGGGGAGCATCCGCGAACGCCTGCAGCGACCGGTGCGTCCACTCGATCCGGACCGCCGGGTCGTGAGCCTGGTAATCCCGCGCCGCGGCGACCATCGAGCCGAGACCGCGCTCGTGCTCCCATGTCATTCCGCGCAAGACGATCGTCATCGGAGCACGGACCCGATCGTCGCATCGTGCTCACCGAGCTTCGGCGCCGGCTTGTTGCTCGTGAGCACCTGGCCGTCGACGCGAATCGGGCTGCGCGTGACCGTGAGGCTCAGCGGCGATCCGTCTTCGGTGACGTCCGCGGCGCGCTCCACGGTGTGTGTCATCCGGATCGAGGCGAACCCGTCGTGGGCGACCAGCTGTTCGAGGGTGAGGACCGGAGCGCACCAGACATCCGCGGGATCGAGGATTCCCAGCCAGTGCTCGGTGGATTCTAGCGACAGCGTCGCCGCCAGCAGGTCCTCGATCTCCTCCTGTCTCTCCCACGCCTCTACCTGGTCTCGCATCTCGGCCAGGGCCGGGATGTCGAGCAGTTCTCCGAGCTTCGGGATCGGGTTCATCGCGAGAGCGAGGTAGCCGTCGCTCGTCGGATACGTTCCGTACGGTGCCGCGAGAAACGCATGCGCGGAGCGGCGGCCGCCGCGCCGCACCGTGACCGCCGCATCGTTGAGGTGCGTAGTGAGCAGTTCGAACTGGAGGTCGAGCATCGCCTCCAGAAGGCTCGTCTGGACGAGGCCGCCCTCGCCGGTGCGCTCGCGCCGGTAGAGCAGAGCCGTGACACCCTGCGCGATGTGACAGCTCATCAGATGATCGGCGACCGACAGGCCGATCGGCACGGGCCCGTCGTCGTGCGAGCCGTTCAGCCAGGGCACCCCCGACACAGCCTGCGCGAGCAGGTCCTGCCCCGGGCGGTCACGCCATGGGCCCTCATCGCCGTAGCCGCTGGCGCTCGCATAGACGATGCGCGGGTTGCGCTTCTTGACCGACGCGTAGTCGAGTCCGATGCGCTCCATGACGCCGGGTCTGAAGTTTTGGATGATGACGTCGGCCTGCGCGACCAGGTCGCGCACCCGCTCCAGGTCGGCGGGGTCCTTGAGGTCAGCCGTGATGCCTTCCTTGTTGCGATTCATCGCGTGGAACGAGACCGTCTCGCCGTCCGCCACGCGACCGGCGAACGCGAGCGTCCGCCCGATGTCGCCGGTGACCGGCCGCTCGATCTTGACGACCCGCGCTCCGAGGTCGGCGAGCCGCATGGCCGCGACTGGGCCCGCGAGGAACTGGCTGAAGTCGAGCACGATGACCCCGTCCAGCGGTCGGATCAGCTCTTCCGTCACGGATACTCCTAGCTCGTGTGCCCGCACGGTAGCTCTCGTGGGGTCGTTGCTCAATCGATTGTTCATTCTATCCCGCTGACTGCTGCACGGATGCCGCGAGCCGGGCTCGCGAGAAGCCGGTCGGCGATCGCCGCGAGGATGCGGTCGGTGTGCGAGCTGCGGGCGGTCGTCACGACCACGAGGCGCCGCGACGGCGCGACGACGCAGAACTGTCCGAGCATGCCGTCTGCCCGGAACACGTCGTGGAGGCCTCGCCACAGCTGGAAGCCGTAGCCCTGCATCCACTCCTGGCGCGTCTCTCCCGGCGCTGCGGTGCCGATCTGCGTCGAGGTCGCCACTGTGTGCCACTCCTCCGAGAACAGCCGATATCCGCCGAAGACGCCGCCGTCCCGCAACAGCGCGCCTACCTTGGCAAGGTCGTTCGTCGTGAGGAACAGCCCCGTTCCGCCGAGCTGGTTGCCGGTGCGATCGGTCTCCCACGCTGGCGTGGCGATGCGCAGCGGGGCGAACACCCGCAGCTCGAGGAACTCGAGCAGCGTCATCCCCACCGCCGAGCTAACCGCGAGACCAAGCAGGTGGCTCGACAAGGAGCAGTAGGCGAATTCGGCACCGACCGCGGTCCGTTGCGGTAGGCCGGCGAACGCTTCGACCGCTTGCTCGCTGGTCAGCGGACCCAGGCGGAGCTCACCTGCTGCGCGGCCGCTCGACATGGTGAGCAGGTGGCGGATCGTCGTCGCGGCGTCGATGGACGCGCCGGCGGGGCCTAGGTACCCGCGGATCGGGTCGTCGAGGCCCATTCGGCCCTCGTCGATCGCGATGCCGACCGCCGTCGCGGTCAGCGTCTTGGTGACGGAGTACATCGCGTGCGGCGCCGATGGGAGGTATCCGTCCCACCAGTGCTCGCAGATGACCTCGTCTTCGCGGACGACCAGGAGGCTGTCGACGGCCAGCGCGGGGTCCGAGAGGTCGTCGACGAGCCCCTCGAGCCCCGGCTCGTACCGCGCGTCCGCGGATGCGCGTCGCAACAGTCCGTCGGTCATCGACCGGCCTCGATCGTGATCGTCGCGCCGTCGACTGGGTCGAGCGCCCACGACGAGCCGGTATCGGCTGCGCCGACGCGCCGCCATCCGGTCGGCAGCTCAACATGTAGCGGACGGCCTTCCCGGAGCGCCCTCGCACCCGGCTCGATCCGCAGCGTCGCACGCAGGTGCGAGGGCGTCCAGGAGAGCTCATCGACGACAACGCCGCCGCGCGCATGGAGGCCGGCAACCGAGCCGCTGCGCCAGCGCCCGGGCAGGGCAGGCAGGAGCTTCAGCGTTCCGACGGTCGACCCGACCAGCATCGCGTTGACCACCGCGGGGAACCCGCCGGCGATGTCGACGTTGAAGATCGCGCCGACGTCGTGTGTCGTGGCCAGTGACGGAAGGAAGTAGAGCCGCGACATGCGGTCGACGCACTCCAAAGCGAGGTCGCCATCACAGATCGCGGCGGCGGCCAGACCGAGCTGCACGAGCCCGTAGGCCATTTCTTCGCGGGTGCCGCCGCTCTCCCGCCAACGCAGCTTATCTCGGATGACCGCGCGGACCGGCTCGCGGAGGCGGGTCAGGATGTCGCCGTCCGGTTCGTACCACGTGCCGAGCAGCTGCGAGGCGGTTCGGTGACCGATATCCTCCACGACGCCATCGTCGAGCCATTCAGCGAGCGTGCCGTCGGGCGCGACGCGGTACGCCGGCAGCTTCCGCAACCACTCCGCGCGGCGGGGGTCAAGCTCCGCGTCGCTGCCGAGAAGACGCGCCGCCCGCCGCAGTCCCTGCAGCAGGCATGCGAGCGCGGCCCGATCCATGGTGCTGTTGCGACAAGCCTGCGAACCGAAGGTCGGCGACAGGTTCTCGGGCGAGTACGAGGGCGAGAACTCGAAGACACCGTCCACGTCTTCGAACAGGAACCCTTCGTAGAACCGCTCCACCTCCCGTGCAAACGGGTAGGCATGCTCGCGCAGATAGTCGAGGTCGGCCGTGTGCCACGCGTAGTCGAAGAAGAACAGCGCGGCCCACGCCCCACCCGCGGTCCAGAACTCATGGCAGTGCTTCGCATCGAAGTGTGTGCAGACTCCGTGTGTGGGACTGCAGCGCGAGGGCAGGACGTACCCTTGCGTCCCGAACAGCTGCGCGGAGTTGTGACGGAAGTCTGCGGCGAACCCCTCGAGCATGTCGAGGTAGGTCCGCAACTGAGCGGGGTTGCCGGTGGACAGCATGCTCGCGATGGAGCCGTTCTGCACGTTGCCGTTCATCGTGTAGTCCGACGACCACGCCGGGTCGAAGGTGCCCGACCAGACGCCCTGGAGAGTGGGCGGAAGCTCCCCGGTGCTGGACGCGATGAGACGCTGCGCGGCGCGGTACTGGACGGCGACAAGCGTATTGCGGGCGTCAGGAGACTCGTCCGCGAGCAGGTCCTCGGTGGCACGCTCGCCAGATGCACCTCCGAACTCGACCCGAGCGACCGCGACCTCCGCGGCGAGTGCCGCCACGTGCCGCTCCAGCAGAAGGTCGAAGTCCCGCGGCAATCGGCTGATCCGCTCATGCCAGGCCGCGGCATCCGTTGCGCCCGTCCCGGTCGGCTCGACGCCGATCGCGAGCGTCAGCACGCCGTCACCGGACGCCAGCCGGCTGACGACGGCATCGCTGCCGGTGACCTGCAGGCGCCATTCGGCCGCGAAGCGCTGCGAGAGCCAGAGGTCGTCGCCGTCGCTCCATTCGTCGAAGCTCACCCGTGCCGCGTTTCCGCCTTTCACCCCGGATGCCGTCGTCACGACGTTGCGGGGAGATGTTCGCGACACCCGCGCGGCATCGGCGGAGCCGCGTAGGCGCACGATCACGGCGTGGTCGGCACGACTGACGAACATGTCGATGCCGTGCGGCTCGCCCGTCACCGTCCACGACACGGTGGCCACATCGCGATCGAGATCGATCTGTCGCCGATAGTCCTCCGCTTCGCCGTCCGTCTCGAGCACGACCGTGATCGACGGAACCAGCGGATCGGTCCACTGCAGACCCGGGTACCCCTGCTCGGCGGCGCGCGCGACGCCGAGGTCGGCGGCATCCTGCGCCCGCCCCTTGGCGATCAGGCCCCGGATCCGTTCGAGATCGCCCGCGAGCTGCGGTGCGGCCCGCGGCGGATCGGTCGGAAGCACGACGCGCTCGTGCGCGACCGTGATCTCATGGCGGGCAGGCTCGCCGTACAGCAGCGCGCCGATGACGCCGTTGCCCGACGCAAGGCCGTGTTCCCAGTCGACTCCGCGCGTGCCGGTCCAGAAGCGCGACGTGCTCATCGCGTGGGGACCTCTCGACGGGGAGTGAGCTCGACGGGGAGCGCTCCGGATGTGCGATGCAGGTGGCACGCCACCAGGTGGCCCTCGCGCGGCGCCTGGCCCGAGACCTCGAGTGGGGGCATGACCTCGGTGCAGTCCTCGAACGCCCACCGGCAACGCGGATTGAACGGACAGCCGGATGGCATGCGCTGCAGGTCCGGTGGTGAACCGGGGATTCCCACGACCGCTTTGCGTTCGCCGTGCAGCGACGGGAAGGAGTTCAGCAGTCCGTAGGTGTAAGGATGCTGCGGGTTGCGGTAGACCTCGTGCGACGCGCCCTCCTCGACGATGCGACCCGCGTACATGATCGCGATGCGATCGGCGAGCTCGATGAGCAGCGAGACATCGTGCGTGATGAAGATGACGGAGAAGTTCACCTCGGAACGCAGGCGCAGGATCTCTTGCAGGATCTGGCGCTGCATGACGACGTCGAGCGCCGTCGTCGGCTCGTCCATGATGACCACGTCTGGCTGGAGAGCCATCGCCATGGCGATCATGATCCGCTGTCGCATGCCGCCTGACAGCTGATGCGGATATGCGCTGAGCCGGTCCTGCGGGATGCCGACCATGGTCAGGAGCTCCCGCGCGCGCACGACGCGTTGACGACGCGTCGTGTGCGGCTGATGCTTGGCGATGACGTCGATAAGTTGGCGCTCGACCTTGAAGACCGGACTCAGCGAGTTCATGGATCCCTGGAACACCATGGCGATCTCGCTCCAGCGCAGACGACGCAGCTCCCGGTCGTCGACGCGGAGGATGTCGACCGCCGCCGATCCGTCCGCCGGGTGGTAGAGCACGCTGCCCGATGTCACGACCCCGGGAGGCGAGAGCAGGCGCGTCGCGCCGTAAACGAGCGTGGACTTGCCCGATCCCGACTCCCCCGCCAGGCCCAGGACCTCGCCGCGCCGAAGCGTCAACGTGACGTCGTCGAGCGCTTTCACCTCGCTGTCGCCCATCCCGTACGAGACGCTGAGGTTGCGGATCTCGAGCACGGGCTCGCCGATGTGCTGCTGAGTCATGACGGCTCCTCCTCGAGCAGAACGGCCGTGTAGCCGACGCGGGAGCGCACGCCCGCACGTTTGAGCGCCTTCTTGTCCAGGCCCCCGGGCCGCAGCTTGGGGTTCACGAACTCATCGATTCCGAGCGTGATGAGTGTGAGCCCCATCCCCAGCACCGCGATGGCCAGCCCGGGCGGGATGAACCACCACCACGCCCCCTGCGCCAGCGCCTGCTGGCCCTGCGCCCAGAACAGGATGGTTCCCCAGTTCCAGTCGTTGGACGAGCCGATTCCGATGAACGACAACGACACCTGCGAGAGGATGGCGAAGTTGATCGTGCCGACGAGGCTGCCGGCGATGATGGGGACGAGGTTCGGCAGGATCTCGACCGTGATGAGCGACCACGTGCTCTTGCCGGTCGCGCGAGCGGCCTGCACGAAGTCGCGATTGCGCAGCGAAAGGGTCTGCGCGCGGATGACGCGGGAGCCCCAAGCCCACGCTGTCACGCTGATGACCAGGGCGACCGTGATCCAGCCGCCGCCGCTCGGGATGAACCCGGCGATGAGGATGATGAGCGGCAATGCGGGGATGACGAGGAACACGTTCGCGAGCGCCGAGAGCAGTTCGTCGGCGATCCCGGGGAACAGTGCGGCGTTGATGCCCACGATGACCGAGATGACGGTCGCGACGAGGCCGGCGATCGTTCCGACGACCATGACGCTGCGCGCTCCGACCATGAACTGCGAGAACACGTCCTGACCGGTCTGCGTCGTCCCGAACAGGTGGTCCCACGATGGCGGCTGCAGAAGATCGTCGCTCAGAGCGTTGGGATCGTACGGTGCCAGCAGCGGCCCGAAGATGGCCAGCAGCACGAAGAACGCGAGGATGATCAGTCCCACCCGGCTCTTCGGGGTCCGCCAGAACCCGGCGATCGGGCTGTGGCGTTTCTGCGCGGCCCGATCCTGATCACGCGGATCGGCCTGCAGGAGCACATCGGTCTCCGAAGCGATATCGGTCATCGTTCACACCTCCGAGCGCGTGCGCGGGTCGAGGAAGACATAGGCCATGTCGGCGATCAGGTTCGCGACGAGCACCGCGAATGTGATCACGAGGAACACTCCCTGCATGAGCGGGTAGTCCTTCGCCTGGACGGCCTGGAACATGACGAAGCCGATCCCGGGGTACGAGAAGACCATCTCGGTGAGCAGCGATCCACCGACGATGAACCCGAGCGAGAGCGCGAAGCCCGAGACGCTCGGAAGGATCGCGTTACGTGCGGCGTATGCGAAGTTGACCTGTCGCTCGTCGAGGCCCTTCGCATGCGCGACGACGACGTAGTCCTCGTTCGTGACCGTGACCATCATATTGCGCATGCCGAGCATCCAGCCGGCGAACGAGCTGATCACGATCGTGAGGGCGGGAAGGATGCCGTGGTAGATCGCGCTCGCGATAAACGGCCAGTTCCATCCGGGGTCGGTGAAGATGTCGTATCCGCCGGAGTCGGGGAACCACCCGAGGTTTACCGCGAAGATGGCGATCATGAGCAGGGCCAGCCAGAAGTACGGAATGGACGAGAAGAAGCTCGTCACTGGGATGAGGCGCTCGGCCCACCCGCCCCGACGCCAGCCGGCCAGGACACCGGCCACGGTGCCGAGGATGAAGCCGATGACCGTGGAGACGCCCACCAGAACGACGGTCCACGGCAGCGACTGGCCGATCACTTCCGACACCGGCGTGGGAAAGAAGGTGAACGACAGTCCGAGATCCCCGCGGAACAGCTGGCCCCAGTACTCGATGTACTGATCCCACAGGCTCTTCGATGTGTCGAGTCCGAAGAGGACGTAGAGGGACTGTGCAGCCTCGTCGCTGATCTGGCCCTTGAACCTGTTGAGGAGGGACTGGACGGGATCGCCCGGGATGAGGCGCGGAAGGATGAAGTTGATCGTGATCGCCGCCCATGCGGTGATCGCGTAGAAGAAGATGCGCCGGAGGATGTACTTCATCGCGTCACCACCCCGATCTGTGGCAGCGGCAGCTCCGACGGTTCGGTCGAGTAGCCCCAGCAGCGCGCGACGCGCTCGGGTCCGACCGGGATGGCCGGTGGCACCTCCGCGACGCATTTCTCGGTCGCGAACGGGCATCTCGGATGGAATCGGCAGCCGGAGGGCGGATCGATCAGGCTAGGCGGCTCCGCCGAAGTCTGCGCTCCATCGGGCGTGGAGCCGAGCGATGGGTCGTCCGGATTCGGAGCCGAATCGATCAGCAGCTGCGTGTAGGGATGCTTGGGGTTCTGAGTCACCTCTTCGGCGCCACCGGACTCGACGATCTCGCCCGCGTACATGACGAGCACGCGGTCCGAGAAGTGCCTCGCCGACGCAATGTCGTGCGTGATGTAGAGGATGCCGAGATCGAAAGCCTCTTTGAGCTCCTTGAGCAGGTTGAGGATGCCGAGCCGGATCGACACGTCGAGCATCGAGACGGGCTCGTCCGCCAACAGTGCGTCAGGGCCGGCCGCAAGGGCGCGTGCGATCGAGACCCGCTGACGCTGTCCTCCCGACAGCTCGTGCGGGTACTTGTCGATATACCGCTCCGCGGGCGTGAGCTTGACCTGCTCAAGGAGCGCCCGGACGGCCGCGTCGACGTCGTCCTCGGTGCGACCGTGGATCTTGAGCGGGTCCGCCAGGTGGTATCGCACCGTGCGGAGCGGATTCAACGAGGCGAAGGGGTCCTGGAAGATCAGCTGCACCTGCGAGCAGTAGCGCCGGAACGCTCTCGTCCCCCGCACGCGCACGGGTTCGCCGCGCAGCAGCACCTCCCCTGAGGACTGCCGGTGAAGCTGTGACAGGACACGAGCGATGGTGGACTTGCCGGATCCCGACTCCCCCACCACGGCGACGACCTCGCCCGCGTGGAGGGTGAACGAGACACCGTTGACGGCGGTCAATTGCTTGGCCGGCGCTCCCCACCGGCGGAGTCGACCTCGCACCTTGAAGCTCATCGTGATGTCGCGCGCCTCGAGGAGAGGGAGCGACGAGGATTCCGGCTCGTCCTTGAAGCTGGTCATCGGGTGGTACTCCGCGTCCTTTGAGGGATGGCAGGTGCCGCCGCCCGCCGCATGGGCGGCGACACCTGCTCGGGTTTACTTGACGGGCTCGAGCGTCACCATGATCTTCGAGATATTCCGATCGAGGATGCCGGGCGACGCGTATGGGTCTTCCTCGGTGGGCCACCCCGTGAAGTTGACCGTCGTGAACATCCCGGTGGTCGCCTTCGCGATCATCGCGATCGCCGGGACCTCGTCGACGAACACCGTCTGGATCGTCTTGAGCGCAGCCGCGCGGGCGTCCTCATCGGCGGCGTTGCGATAGGCGGCGAGGGCGGCCGTGGCCCCCTCGTTGTCGAACCGGCCGAAGTTGCCGGTCACCTCGGTGCCGAGCGGCGCGTACTTCGTGCCGTCCATATATGTGGCGTAGATGTCGTATGGCGTCGGGCCGGAGTTCGAGTAGCGCATGGTGCCGTCGAACTCGCCGCTCGCCAGCGCCGCCTGCCAGGCGTCCTGCGACGGCGTCTCGATGCTCGTCTTGATGCCGATCTTCGCGAGGCTCTCGCCGATGACCTGCAGAGCCGTCAGATAGTCGGTCCAACCGGACGGGTCGATGAGCGTCATCGTGACCGGGGTGCCGTCAGGTGCGATCAGGGTGTCGCCCGAGAAGGTGAAGCCGCCCTCGGCGAGGTCGGCCTTCGCGCCGTCGACGTCGACCGTGAACTCCTGACCCGCGAACGCGGGGTCGATGAAGTCATCGCCGACGGGCTGCGGAAGGCCGGTCACCGACGTCACCGGAGCGAGGACGCCGCCGGAGGCCAGCTCGACGGTCTTCTCGCGGTCGATGACCTTGCTCATCGCACGGCGCAGGTAGACACTGTCGAACGGCGCCTTGGCGGTGTTCACGACGAACGCGTCGATGCCGAGATTGGACACATTCCAGACGTGGTTGCGCTCCGGGTCCTTGTCGATGAACCCTTCCTTCTGGTTGAGTGCGAACGACGCAGCCCAGTCGAGCTTGTGTGCCGCGAGACCGTTCACGATCGCGTCGTTGCCCTGCAGCGCCTGATAGGCGATGGCCTCGACGGCCACCTTGTCGGCCTGCCAGTAGCCGGGGTTCTTCTTGAACTTCGCGACACTCGAGGTCGCCGAGACGAACGTGAACGGGCCGGTGCCGACCGGTTCGGCGTCGGCGTAGGTGGCGGGGTCGTCGACCTCGGCCCAGATGTGCTCGGGAACGACGAACTGGCCGAGGATGCTGGCCTGCTTGACGAACTGGGACTCGTCGAACTCGACGGTGACCGTGTCACCGTCTTCGGTGACCGACTCGTACGGCACGTTGTCAGTATTGAGCGCCTCGTTGTCTTTGATCAGGTTGAACGTGAACGCGATGTCGTCCGCGCTGAACGCCTCGCCGTCGCTCCACTCGACGCCGTCGCGCGCCGTGAACGTCACCGAGGTGAAGTCGTCCGACCACTCATAATCAGACGCGAGCCACGGCTCCGGGTCCGCGGTCGGGACTGCGCCGTTCACCTGAACGAGGGGCTCGTAGATGAGCCATCGCCAGCCGTTGGCCGACGCACTCGACGTCCCGGCGAACGGGTTGTTGCTCTCGGTGAAGACACCGCCGGTGCCGATGGTGAGCGTTGCAGCGCCAGATCCCGACGACCCGCCGGCGCCGCAGCCGGCGAGCACGAGGCCCGCGGCGACGGCGACCGCGGCGGAAGCCATGATCTTCGTTGATCTCCTGCGCATTCTGATCCTCCGTATGAGTGGCGCCCGTGCGCCCGCTTCAGTAGGCCGTCGCGCCAACTCGTGGACATCGATGATCGCGTTGAGTTGAGCAAACGTTTGTGCAAATGTAGACCACGGTGCGACACGATGCAACACCAGCCAGCCGGAGATGTCGCCGACGAAAGGCAATCGATTGAGCGAGGAGTTTTATGAATCACGCCCACATCACTGTCGACAAGGGCTTCGTGATGGGTGATGTTCCCCGTCGACTATTCGGATCCTTCGTCGAGCACATGGGCAGGTGCGTCTATACGGGCATCTTCGAGCCGGGCCATCCTGCTGCCGATGAGAACGGTCTCCGCCAGGATGTGCTGGACCTCGTGAAGGAGATGGGCGTCTCCGTCGTCCGGTATCCCGGCGGCAATTTCGTCTCGGGCTACAACTGGGAAGACGGCGTCGGTCCGCGCGATCGACGTCCGCGCCGTCTGGACACCGCGTGGCACAGCATCGAGACGAACGCGTTCGGGCTGCACGAGTTCGCGAACTGGTCGCGGCTCGCCGGCGTCGAGATCATGCAGGCGGTCAACCTCGGAACCCGCGGCGTCGATGAGGCGCGCGCACTCGTCGAGTACGCCAACCACCCCAGCGGCACGGCGATGTCGGACCTGCGCCGGGCCAACGGAGCCGCGGAGCCCTTCGACATCAAGCTGTGGTGCCTGGGCAACGAACTCGACGGCTTCTGGCAGATCGGCCACAAGAGCGCCCACGAGTACGGCCGCCTCGCCAACGAGACCGCCAAGGCGATGCGCAAGGTCGATGCCTCGATCGAGCTGGTGGCGGTGGGATCGTCGGGCCACGCAATGCCGACCTTCGGTGAGTGGGAGCGCACCGTCCTCAGCCACGCCTACGAAGAGGTCGACTACGTCTCACTGCACGCGTATTACCAGGAGGACGACGGCGACGCCGCGAGCTTCCTTGCGACGAGCGTCGACACGGATGCGTTCATCGATTCCCTCATCGCAACCGTCGATGCCGTGCACGCCGCCGGCAAGCACCGAAAGCGCGTACACCTGTCGTTTGACGAGTGGAACGTCTGGTACATGCGCGGGCAAGAGGACCGCCTTGACTCGGAGCGCAGCGTCCAGAACGGCCCCTGGCGGGAGCACCCGCGGCTGATCGAGGACCAGTACAGCGTTACGGATGCCGTCGTCGTCGGCACGATCCTCAATTCGCTGCTGCGGCATGGTGACCGTGTTCGCATCGCCAACCAGGCGCAATTGGTGAACGTCATCGCGCCGATCCTCACCGAGCCCGCCGGTCCGGCCTGGCGCCAGGCGACCTTCTGGCCGTTCGCGCGGATGGCGCAATACGCGGTGGGCAGCATTCTGCGTACCGCCGTCGAGTCGTCGCAGACGCCCACCGCGCGCTACGGCGACGTCGACACCATCGACGTGAGCGCGACGTGGGACGAGGCATCCGGGAGCATCGCCTTCTTCGTCGCCAACCGCAGCCTCACCGAGCCCGCAGACCTGTCCGTCGCACTCAACGGCTTCGGCGCAGCATCCGTCATGGACGCGGAAGTGCTCACCGTCCCGCCCGGCGCCGACCGCTTCACCGTGAACCGCCCGGACGCCGAGCCCGTGCGCATGACTCCCGTTCTCGCCGGAATCGAGGACGGTCGACTGCGAACCGAGCTTCCGCCGCTCAGTTGGGCGGTCGTCCGGCTGTCGACCATCGAGACCCGCTGACTTTCTTTCGACAGACGAACTTTCAGAACAGGAGTAGTAATGCATTCAGCGCAATATGTCGGCAACCGGACGGTGCAGGTGCGCCCTGCGGATCCTACCCAGCCCGGTGCGGGCGAGGTGCGGATCCGCGTCGCGTACGTCGGGCTCTGCGGCACCGACCTGCACATCGTCCACGGGCACATGGACCAGCGCGTCACACGCCCGCTGATGTTCGGGCACGAGATGAGCGGCACCATCGAGGCCGTCGGCGCACACGTGACGGGGTGGGCGGTCGGCGACCGCGTGACGGTCATGCCGCTCGACTGGGACGGCACGTGTCCCGCGTGCCTGGCCGGGAACGAGCACATCTGCCAGAACCTGAACTTCATCGGAATCGACTCGCCGGGCGCGCTGCAGCAACTGTGGAACGTCCCGGCAGACACGCTCGTTGCACTGCCCCCATCGCTGTCCCTCGACGTCGCGGCGCTCGTCGAGCCGGTCGCGGTGGCCGTGCACGACGTGCGCCGTTCGGAACTCACCGACGGCGACAAGGTCGTCGTGTTCGGCGGCGGGCCTATCGGCCTGCTCATCGCATCGGTCGCGCGTGAGCACGGCGCTGACGTGGTGCTCGTGGAGCCGGACACCAACCGTCGGGTGCTGATCGACGAACTCGGCATCACGACGCTAGATCCGTCCCACATCGATCTCGTCGAGTGGGTCGAGGAGTGGACCGGCGGTGCAGGAGCCGACGTCGTGTTCGAGGTGTCAGGTGCGGCTGCAGCGGTGCGGAGCGCGACGTCGCTCGCGAAGGTGCGCGGAACCGTCGTGGTCGTCGCGATCCATTCGGTGCCGCGCGAGGTCGATCTGCAGCGGGTGTTCTGGCGCGAGCTGCGACTCCTCGGCGCCCGGGTGTACCAGCGGGCCGACTTCGACGAGGCCGTACGCCTCCTCCACGCCGGCTCCATCCCCACGGCCGCCGTAATCACCGATGTGGTCGGCATCGATCGCATCGCGGATGCGATCTCGCAGCTCGAGACCGGCAGGGCGATGAAGCTGCTCGTCGACGTGCAGAGCATCGGCGGCGCACTGTGAGCGGCGGCGGGCCGGCCGCCTTCGACCTCTCGGGACTCACCGCGGTCGTGACGGGTGCGAGTCGTGGCATCGGCTACGCGATCGCCCATGCCCTGGCCTGTGCAGGCGCGGACGTGGTGGGCGTGAGCGCGAACATCGACGCCAGCGACATCGGGGATGCCGTCCGGTCTGCCGGACGTGAGTACGTGGGAATTCGCGCCGATCTCTCCGAGCGCACGCGCACCCTCGAGGTCGCCGAACAGCTCGCCGCCCTGGCACCGGACATCCTGGTGAACAACGCGGGCACGATCGAGCGCGCCCCCGCGGTGTCTCATCCGATCGAATCCTGGGATCGCGTACTCGAGGTGAATCTGTCGAGTCAGTTCATGCTGACCCAGCGCGTCGCCGTGCCGATGCTCGAGCGCGGCCGCGGCAAGGTGATCTTCACCGCAAGCCTGCTGAGCTTCCAAGGCGGGATCAACGTGCCGGGCTACACCGCCGCGAAATCGGCCGTCGCCGGACTCACGAAAGCGTTTGCCAACGAATGGGCCGGCAGCGGTGTCAACGTCAACGCCATCGCGCCGGGGTACATCGCGACCGACAACACCCAGGCACTCCGGGCGGATCCGGCGCGGTCCGCGGCGATCCTCGACAGGATCCCCGCAGGCCGCTGGGGCCAACCCGACGACATCGGCGGCGCGGCAGTGTTCCTCGCATCCTCCGCGTCTGATTACGTGTCCGGAATCGTCCTACCTGTCGACGGGGGGTGGCTCGGACGGTGACGGTGTGCGGCGTCGCACGCGACCCGAGCGCGGACGAGTTCTTCCTCTCGCCGCGATAGCTCACCCACGCCAAGCTGGTCCGCTGTCTGTGCTGCCAGGAACAGTGGATGACCTGCGACGAATCGAATCGCTGTAGGCGCGCAATGCAAGGGTCCCCGCCCGCGGCATCACGCTGGTCCGCTTTGCCCTTCGCGGTCGTCAACAGGCGGCCCCGCGTTCTCCTCGGGTCGCGCTACACCACACCGAGGTATCGCGACTGCGCCGCAGGGTCGCCGGCAAGGTCCGCCGCGGGCAGGTCGGCCGCGATTCTGCCGTTGACCATCACGAGCACGCGGTCGCAGAGCTCCGTAGCGAAACGGAGGTTCTGTTCGACGAGTAGCACGGCTTGCCCCTCGCCGACGAGGGCGCGGAACACGTCGGCGAGGTGATCGACGACGGCGGGCGCCAAGCCCTCGGACGGCTCGTCCATCACAAGTAGCCGCGGATTCGTCAGCAGCGCTCGCGCGATCGCGAGCATCTGCTGCTCGCCTCCTGACAGAGCCCCACCTCCGTTCTTCTTCCGCTCGGCGAGGCGCGGGAACAACTCGTACACGGCTGGGATGTTCCAGCGGGCGTTCTTTTTGGCGCCGACCATCGTGAGGTGCTCGTGCACGCTGAGCGACGGGAAGATGCGACGCCCCTGGGGCACGTACCCGATGCCCGCCCGCGTGACTTGATACGGCTCGCGGTTCGAAATCTCGGCATCGTCGAACCGGATCGAACCGGACTGCGACGGCAGCATGCCAGCGATGGCGTTGACGAGCGTCGTCTTCCCCATGCCGTTGCGGCCGACCATGCCAAGCGGTTCGACGCCCATGGAGAACGAGATGTCTTGGAGGACGTGGACGCGCCCATACGAGACATTCAGCTTCTCGACTTCGAAGAGTGATTCAGGCGACATCGTCGAGCCGACCTCCCAGGTAGATTTCCCGCACCTGCTCGGATGCGCGGATGTCGGCGGGCGACCCGTCGAGGATCTTCTCGCCGTCGTGCATCACGACCACGCGGTGCGCAACAGCGAGAGCGATGTCCATGTCGTGCTCGATGAGCAGCAGGGTGATCTCCGAGGGAAGGTCCCGGAGGAGCTGGATCAGGTGAAGCCGCTCACCGGGGGAGAAGCCGGCTGCGGGCTCATCCAGCATGAGCAACTTGGGCGAGAGTGCCAGCGCCATCGCCAGTTCGAGCTGACGCTGCTCGCCGTGGGAGAGGTCAGCGACGATTATCGCTCCCTTGTCGTCGAGCGCTACCTGTTCGAGCAACTGATCGGCCCGGGCCCAGCGCCGGCGGGTCGTGGCGCCCTTCGAAGCCGGCCACGCCGGTCTCAGTGATGAGCCGTGGAATTCGGCGCCGCCGAGCGCGATGAACACGTTCTCGGCTGCTGTGAGCTGCTCGAACAGGCGCGAGGTTTGGAATGTGCGAGCGAGTCCGCGCTTTGCCCTCTTCGCCGTGGCGAGGCGCGTCACGTCCTCGCCGAACAGCTCGATGCGTCCGGAGGTGACGGGAAACACCCCCGCGATTGCGTTGAAGAGCGTGGACTTGCCGGCGCCGTTCGTTCCGATCACGCTGATCCGCTGGCCCTCCGCGATCTCCAGGTCGATGTTGCGCATCGCCTTTAGTCCGCCGAAGCTCTTCGACACGTCGTCGACTCGGAGCGCGATCTTCGAGGTCAGCATGATCCGTTTCCTTTCATCGATCGGGGTGGCGGGTCCCGGTGTTCCCAGGACCCGCCGCCTCAGGAACTCTTACTTCGGGCAGCCCTCGAAGCGGTCGAATACGGTCTCGCCCTGCTTCACACCCTCTTCGACGGCGATGTTCGACATCGAGAGCTCACCGTCGGTGTTCACGACCTCCACCAGGAAGTTGGTGATGATGGCCTGATTGTTGTCGTCTACCGATATGTGGCCGGTCGGGCTGTCCCACTCGAGGTTGCTGAGGGCGTCGCGCAGCGCCGCTTGGCCGTCGCTCAGGTCGCCGTCCGACTCCTCAAGGCCCCGCGCCAGCGACTCGAACGAGTTGTAGAACGCCGAGGCGAAGATGCTCGGCTCCGGGAACGTGTTGGGCTGCTTCTTATACGCGTCAGAGAAGTCGATCCACAACGGGTTGTCGTAGTCTGCACCGGGGAACTGCCCACCGGTGATGGCGCCGGTAGCCGCGTCGGCGATGTTCGCCTCCCCTGAAAGGGCGGTCGCGTCGAGCGCGATTGAGCCGCCGACGATCGGCTTGTCAAGGCCCGCGGTGACCGCCTGCGACAGGAAGCTCGCCGCATCCGACCCGCCCAGCCCGACATATATCGCGTCTGTGTCGGCGGGGATCTGGCTGATGATCGTCGCGTAGTCTGTCGTGCCGACCGGAACCCACGCGTTGCCGGTCACCTCGCCGCCCGCGGCGCAGTATTCGGTGAAGAATCCGCCGGCGTTGTCGTATGGGAAGGAGTAGTCCTCGGCGATCGAGTAGATCGTGTTGTAGCCCTTCTCGTCATAGGCGTAGTTGCCGAGGCCGCCCATCCACATCGCGGCGTCGCCGTTGAACCGGTAGAAGTTTTCGGCGCCCTCGAGCGTCAGACTCACAGGACTAGCAGTGCCGTTCACGAAGGTGAGCTCCGGCGTGGTGAGCGCGTACTGGACGATCGCTTCGCCCTCGTCGCCGGAGAGCGGACCGAAGACGATGTCGACGCCGTCCTGCTCGACAAGCTTCTTCGCCTTGGTCTGCGCCGACGTCGCGGTTCCGTCGGTGCCCTCGTAGACGAACTCCACCTGTGCCCCGCCGATTTCGCCGCCCTCGGCGGTGCCGCCGCGCGCTTCCATGGAGATGCCGATTGCGGCCTTCGCCTCGTCCATACCGAAAGCGAGCGTCCCCTCGGTGGTCGACAGCACGCCGATTTTGATCGTGTCGCCCTCGCTGGCGCCGGCGGTGCCGCTCGGGGCGCAGCCGGAGGCTACCAGTACGAGGGCGGCTCCAGCGGTCACCATGGTGAGGGGCTGCCATGTTCGCTTCAACATCATCGTTGTCCTTTCATCGAGGGCGAGCGACCCTGCTCGCGGAGAACCTCATCGGTAGACCACTTCCTTTAGTGCGTTTTCGAAGCCGTTGCGCGCTGCTCGAAGCGGTGCTGCTCCGATCGACGGGCGTCTGACCAGGGCGACGCGAGTCTGGTCTGAGTGGTCGCCTCAAGCTGGAGGAGACGGTTCCACTTGGCGGTCCGCTCGGATCGGTGCGTCGACCCGACTTTGATCTGCTGTGCGTTCCAGCCGACCGCAAGATCTGCGAGCCATGCGTCCTCGGTCTCGCCTGATCGCGCGGAGACGATGGTGCGGTAACCGGCTGTTTTCGCCGCACCCAAGACGCTCTGAGTCCGGCTGACGAGCCCATTCTGGTTGACCTTGATGAGGATCGAGTTCGCCGCCTTCTCGGCGATCCCCCGTTCCAGGCGTGCCCGCTGAGTGACGAATAGGTCGTCGCCGACGAGGTCGATATCGTCTCGCAGCTTGGCGGTCGCGGTCACCCATCCTGCCCAGTCGTCCTCTGCGAGGGGATCCTCAATGGAGAGGATGGGGTAGTCCCGCACCCATCGTGCGTATTCGGCGATCAACTGATCGGCCGACAACGTGCGGCCCTCGCAACGGAAGTGGTAGCTCGATCCCTCGCTGAACTCGGTCGCTGCCGCGTCGACCGCGATCGACACGTCCGATCCCGGCACCAGCCCGGCGGACTCGATCGCATCGGCAAGCAGTTCGAGCGCCGCCTCGTTGGATGCGAAGGGGATGCCGAGTCCGCCCTCATCCGCGACCAATGCCGCTTCGGTGTGGCCACGTCCGAGGGCGATCGCGGTCGCCTGGGTGCGCACCCGCTGCGCCCACTCGATCGCCTCCGCGAAACTCGCTGTGGGCGACGATGTCGAGTTGAACTATCCGACAGTTGCGAAGGTGGGGATGCAGGCGATTGTTCAGCTCGCCGCACCTCGCTGCATCTTCCTCACACTCGACGACGAACAGGATCCGCTCGCGACATGGTTGAGTGTGGACGAGCTGACGACTGCCGCGCGTCGAATCCTGCCCCCGAATCTCGCCGCTGAAGTCGTACGGCGCGGTGGCGGCGACGCGCGCATGGAAGCCATCGAGCTGCTGTACGGCAGTGCGGCTCTGGCGGGACTGCCCCCAGCGAAGCTGATTCAGAAGGAACTCGGCATCCCCCATCGCACCGCATCGCAGTGGATCATCGACGCCCGCAAAGCCGGACGCCTCGGGGGCATGAACTACAACGCCGGTCGACCGGCGCTTGGGTAGCGTCCACCCCTACGACAGCGCGAGCGGAAAGCGCTACGAGGCACGGTATCGCAAGCCCAACGGCCGGCAAGGGGCAAAGCGCGGATTTGTACGCAAACGAGATGCCGAACTCTGGCTGGCCGAGATTGACACCGCGCGGGCGAAGGGCCACTTCATCGACCCACAAGCGGCAAAGGCAACCGTGGATCTACTGGGCCCGGTCTGGCTGGACGCGAAACGCCACACGACGAAGCCGTCGTCGTTCGCCCCCATCGAAACGGCTTGGCGGCTCCGCGTGCAGCCGACCTGGGGCGGGTGGGAGGTCGCAGACATTCGGCACACGGACGTGAGAGCGTGGGTAGCTGAGCTCACCAAGACCACAGGCGCGACGGTGACCATACGAACGTTCGGCGTGCTCGCGAGCATCCTGGACGACGCCGTATACGACGGCCGGCTTGCAACGAACCCAGCGCGAGTGGGACGCATCGGACTGCCGAAGAAGACCCGTGGAAAGCACGGCTACCTCACGCACAACGAGGTGATCAAGCTCGCTCGCGAGTCTGGCGATCGGAAGCTCCTCCTTCTGATGCTTGCCTACACAGGGATCCGCTGGGGCGAGGCAGCCGCGCTGCGCGTCAAGGACATCGACTTTGAACGCGGCCGCATTCATATCACGAGGAACGCGGTCGAGGTGCACGGCAAGATCCACGTCGGAACTCCGAAGTCGCACACCGCGCGAGTCGTGCCGGTGCCGGCGTTCCTGATCGATCAGCTTCGGGTGACCTCGGCTGGGCTCTCGCGTGAGTCGCTCATCTTCCCCGCATCGGACGGCAGCTACATGCGTCGCACTCGTGCCGGCGACGGATCCAAGTCATGGTTCAAGACCGCACTTGCGAATGCCGGCCTGCCGATGATGACGACGCATGATCTGCGGCATACTGCGGCGTCGCTGGCTGTACAGTCGGGCGCGAACGTCAAGACGATCCAGCGGATGCTCGGCCACACGTCAGCGGCGATGACGCTCGACGTCTACGCGGACCTTTTCGATGAGGATCTCAACGCCGTATCCGATCGACTCGATGAGGGAGCAGCAAGAGCGGGCGTGACTCAGCTCTTCGAGAACTGACGCCTGCGCACTCCCCGCTGGGAAACCAATCGCCCAGGCGCCACCGGTGTCCTGATACAGGTTCGTCACCGATGTCCTGAGACATCACAGCAGATGCTTTCGCGGATCTGTTCGCAGATTCTTCGCAAATCGCGATCCTATGAGAAAGCTATGGCCCGCGATCCCAGTGTTTTCAAGGGATCGAGGGTCAGAACCGAACGCGGAGACGGAGGGATTTGAACCCTCGGTCCCCTTGCGAGGACTCCACCTTAGCAGGGTGGTGCACTAGGCCTGACTATGCGACGTCTCCAGGCAACCGCACGCCTCAGCGAGACGGTTGCGCCCAGCAATCATAACCGGTCCGCGAGGCTGCGCCGAACCGAGCTCATTTCTGCGGCAGCGTGCAGGTGGTGTCGGCGGCGGTCTGGCCGGTGATGTCGGAGGGAAGCGCCACGCGTTCCTCTGCGGGCGGCGTGGCGACCGTGCCGTCGCCGGCGACGGGTGTCGCACCGTCCGTGACCCCCGGCGTCGGCGCCGCGGCCTCGCCGGTCACCTCGACGGCGTATCCGCCGCTCGCGTCGCCGGTCAAGGTCAGCGGCTGGTTCGCCTTGATCGCGTCGAACAGCGCCTTGGCGTCGTCCTTGAGTGGCTGCACCCGCAGGCCGTCGCTGGAGTACACCGTCGGGTACTGCACGAAGACGATGTCTTCGTACGGCACATCCTTGACCGCCATGGCGATCTGCACCATCAAGGTCGCATTCGTCAGCCCCGACGAGAGCACGAGCTGCCCCTGCTGCACCTGGCTGATCGCCGTCGTCGCGAGGTTGAGCAGCGTGGCGGGGTTCGCGAGCACCGAGTCCGACTGGAGCTTGCGCACCATGGAGCCCATGAACTGCTGCTGGTTCGAGATGCGGCCGAGGTCGGAGCCGTCGCCGATGCCGTGACGGATGCGCAGGAACTGCAGGGCCTCGACGCCCTTCAGCGTGTGCGTGCCGGCGGTGAGGTTGAGCCCGGTGTGGACGTCGCTGATGTCGCCTGCGACGCACACGTCGACGCCGCCGATCGCGTCCGACATGTTGATCACCCCGGTCCAGCGGATCGCGGCGGCGAAGTCGATGTTGAAGTCGTCACCGATCAGCGCCTCGACCGTGTCGACGGTGCAGCCGAGGCCGCCGTACCAATACGAGGCGTTGATCATCTGCGACGACATCGCCGAGATGTTGCCGCTGCCGTCCGGCTTCTTGCACGACGGGATCGGCACCAGCATGTCGCGCGGGAACGAGACGACGGTCACGCGGCGCGGCTCGTCCGAAATGTGCACGAGCATCGTGACGTCGTTGCGCTCACCGGGCGAATCGTCGTTCGCGCACCGGGGGAAGATCGTGACGTCCTGCCCCTCGCACGAGTCCGTGCCCACCATGAGAATGTTGACGCCGCCCTCGATCGCGCCGAGCGACGGGGGTAGCGGCTTCTCGTCGAGCACGACACTGTTGGCGGCGATCGCCCGCGTCGCATCCCACAGGTTGAACGCCGTGATCCCGGTGAGGCTCACAGCCACGACGCCGAGCACGACGCCGAACATCGCGATCAGCGAGATGAGGGGATGCCGCGTCCGCAGCACTCCGTGACGCGCAAGGGTGACCTGGCCCCGAGCCGGGGCCTGCCGCCGCGGTGCCATCAGCCGTTGGCCCCGACGTTGCCGGCCGAGCAGGTCTGCTGCGTCGCATTCTGGCCCGTGATGTTGTCGGGGAGGACCGTGGGGGCCTCGGCCGTCGCGTTCGGGTCGGGCGTCGCGTTCGGGTCGACGGCGGGATCGGTGGCCTGCGGCTCGACGATGACGCCCTGCGACTGCTGGGTGACGTCCAGCTGCACGTTGGCGGCGAGCGCCGCCCACAGCGCGTCCGCGGAGTCGTAGTCCGGCACGACGCGGTCCGAGTCGGCCGGGTCTTCGAGCACCGGGTACTGCACGAACACGATGTCTTCGAACGGCACGTTCTTGACGGCCAGCGCGATCTGCATGAGCGTCATCGGGTTCGCGAGCGACTTGCTCGGAGTGATGTTCTCGGATGCCGTCGTCGCGAGCTTGTAGAGGGTCGCAGGGTTCGACAGCACCTCGTCGCTGACCAGCTTGCGGGCGAGGCTCGACATGTACTGCTGCTGGTTGGAGATGCGGGACAGATCGCTGCCGCCGGTGAGGCCGTGACGTGTGCGCAGGAACTGCAGCGCCTCGACTCCCGAGATCGTGCGCGGCCCGGCCGGCCAGTCGATGGCCGTGTACTTGTCTTTGATGCCGCCGTTGCCGATGCAGACGTCGACGCCGCCGATGGCGCCGGTGATGTTGATGACGTTGCCGAAGCTCACCTTGGCCGCGAACGGGATGTTCTCGCCGCTGAGCTCCTTGATGGTCTTGGCGACGCACGACAGCCCGCCCAGGCCCCACGCCTCGTTGATCTGCGTCTTGCGCGTGGCCTCTGTGGTCGAGCCGTCCTCGCGGGTGCACGACGGGATCGGCACCATCAGGTCGCGGGGGAACGAGACCACCGTCACCCGGCGAGGGTTGTCGGAGATGTGCACCAGCATGTTGACGTCGTTCAGCTGACCGCTGGCATCGGGGCCGGTGCAGCGGTCGCCGAAGATGTAGGCGTACTCGGGCTCGCACTCGTCGGTGCCGACGAGAAGCAGATCGACGCCGCCCTCGATCGCACCGATGTCGGGCGGGACGGCGCCCTGATCCTCGAGGTCGACGGCCTTGGCTTGAAAGCTCCCCACGACGTCGGTCGCGGCGTACGCCGCGACGCCGGCGCCCGAGACGAGCACGACCGCGGCGACGATCCCGACCACCTTCAGCAGGAATCCGACCGGGCCCGGGGAACGCAGCTCACCGTGGCGCGCCACCGTGCGGCGGCCGCGACGAGCGTGCTTTGTCGCCTGTGTCACTCGGTTCCTCTCGGGGATGCTGCCTCACGGTTCGCCCCCGGCACTCATGTTTCGCGGAGGGTGTGGGATTCGAACCCACGGGACATTGCTGCCCACTGGTTTTCAAGACCAGGTCCATCGGCCGCTCGGACAACCCTCCCGACCGATACCGCCCCATCAGGCGACATCCGTCGAACAGGGGTCGAGTCTAGCCGACAGCCCCGCCCGCCATTCTTCCAATGCCGGCTGGCAATCCTCTGAAGGACCCGCGGCCTCGGTCGACGGTCCGGCAAGCGCGTTTCGTCTCGCTTCGCTCGCTCAACGACCGGGGCCGGACTCAGAGCCGCCGCAGCACCGCCGCGACGCCGCCGGCCTGCACCGACGTGGTGGTCTCGCCGGCGGCATCCCGAACCTCCTGAGGACCCTGCTCCATCGCGACAGCACGACCGCCGCGCTCGAGGGCCCAGCGGAACATGCCGACGTCGTTACGCCCGTCGCCCATCACCAGCACGTGCGCGGGGTCTATGCCGAGCGCGGTACGCACCCGTTCCAGGCCGGTGCTCTTGTCGACGCCGAGCGGGGCGATGTCGAGCCACGCCGTCCAGCCGACGGCGTACGAGACGTGGTTGAGTCCGATGTGCGATACGAGGTCGACGAAGTCCTGCTCCCCCTTGTCGGGCGACACGACAACGACACGGCAGACCGGCTGCGCGCCGAGCTCGTCGAACGGCACGCGGCGGGCGCGTGTCAGGTTCCAGTCCGCGAGCGGCTCGGTGTAAAGTCGCTGCCCGTCGGCGAGCTCGACCATGTAGCGGGCGTCGGGCAGATGGTCGCGCAGTTGCTCGAGCACCTCGCGCGGGTCGAACGTCTCGACGTGCCACCGTTCGTACAGCAGCTCGTCGCCTTCGATGCGCTTGAGCACCACGGCGCCGTTCGAGCACACCGCGAACTCGGGCGCGATCCCGAGGACGCGAAGGATGCCGCGGGTGCCCTCCCAGCTGCGCCCGGTGGCCACCATCACCTCGTGGCCGGCACGGTGCGCGTGCTCGACGGCATCCACGACTCCCGGGCTCAGCGACTCGTCCTCGAGGATGACGGTGCCGTCGATGTCGAGCGCGATGAGGAGGCGCTCCGTGGGGACGCGCGGGTCCTCGGTGTCGCGCGCGACCTGCTCGACGAGCTTGGCGGCCTTCTTCGGCCGGACGACCTTGATCGACCCTGTCGCAGGCAGGTGCGCTTCGGTCACGCGATCGGCTCCAGGACCTCGAGTCCCCCGAGGAATGGCCGCAGCACCTCGGGCACGGCGACCGAGCCGTCCTCGCGCTGGTGCGTCTCCAGCAGCGCGACGATCCAGCGGGTCGTCGCGAGCGTCCCGTTGAGCGTCGCGACCGGCTGGGTCTTGCCGCCGTCCGGGCGATACCGGATGTCGAGGCGGCGCGCCTGGTACGTGGTGCAGTTCGACGTCGAGGTCAGCTCGCGGTAGGCGCCCTGCGTGGGCACCCACGCCTCGATGTCGTACTTGCGCGCGGCCGACGAGCCGAGGTCGCCCGCGGCGACGTCGATCACGCGGTACGACAGGCCCAGGTCCTGCAGCATGCCCTCCTGCAGGGCGACGAGCCGCAGGTGCTCGGCCTCGGCCTCTTCGGGCGTCGTGTAGACGAACATCTCCAGCTTGTTGAACTGGTGCACGCGGATGATGCCGCGGGTGTCCTTGCCGTACGACCCGGCCTCGCTGCGGTAGCAGGTCGACCAGCCGGCGTAGCGCTTGGCGCCGCGCGTCAGGTCGAGGATCTCGCCCATGTGATAGCCGGCGAGCGGCACCTCGCTGGTGCCGACGAGGTACATGTCCTGGTCTTCGAGGTGGTACACCTCGGCCGAGTGCTTGCCGAGGAATCCGGTGCCCCGCATGACCTCGGGCCGCACCATCGTCGGCGGGATCATCGGCGTGAAGCCGGCCTGCAGCGCGCGGTCGAGCGCGAGGTTCATGAGCGCGATCTCGAGGCGCGCGCCGACACCGGTGAGGAAGTAGAAGCGGCTGCCCGACACCTTGGTGCCGCGCTCCATGTCGATCGCGCCGAGCCTCTCGCCGAGCTCCAGGTGGTCGCGCGGCTCGAAGCCGAACGCGGGGATCTCGCCGTGGGTGCGCAGCGTGACGAAGTCGTCCTCGCCGCCGGCGGGGACCCCGTCGACGATGATGTTCTCGATCAGGCCGAACGCCTCAGCGGATGCCTCCTCCGCGACTCCCACGGCGTGCTGAGCCTGCTTCACCCGCTCGCTGAGCTCCTTGGCCTCGGCGACCAGTGCCGCCTTCTCCTCTTTGGGAGCCTGCGCGACGCGCTTGCCGTGCGCGTTCTGCGCCGCGCGGAGCTCTTCGAACGCCGTGATGGCGGCCCGCCGCCCGCGGTCCGCCTCGATCGCGCGGTCGACGGTGTCGGGCGATTCGCCCCGCGCCTCCTGCGAGCGCTTGACCAGCTCGGGATTGTCGCGAAGCAGCACGGGATCGATCACCCTGCAAGCTTAGTCGCGGGCCGGGATGCGGCATCCTGAACTCCGCTCGCGCGCCCCCGCGCGGCATTAGGGTGATCCCATGACCGATGCCGCCGACGCCGCGAGGCGGGCCGCGCTCGTCTACAACCCGATCAAGGTCGATGCGCAGGCACTGCGCGCCACCGTCACGCGATTGTCGGCCGAGGCCGGCTGGGCCGAGCCCGCGTTCTTCGAGACGACCGTCGACGACCTCGGCGACGGGGTCGCGCGCGAGGCGCTGGCGGCCGGCGCGGACGCCGTGCTCGTGGCCGGCGGCGACGGCACGGTGCGCGCGGTCTCGGAGGCGATGAGCGACTCGGGCGTTCCGCTGGCGATCGTGCCCAGCGGCACCGGCAACCTGCTCGCCCGCAACCTCCGGCTGCCGCTCGCCGATCCGGCCGCGATGGTGCGGGCGGTGTTCGACGGCGACACTCTCGCGATGGACGTCGGCTGGTTCCACCTCACCCGGCGGGACGGCGACAAGGCCGAGCACGCGTTCGTGGTGATGGGCGGCATCGGCCTGGACGCCGCGATGATCGCGAACACCAATCCGGAGCTGAAGAAGAAGGTCGGCTGGGTCGCGTACGTCGACGGCGCCGCGCGGTCGCTGCCGGGCGCCAAGCCGTTCCGTGTGATGTATCAGCTCACCGGGCGCCGCATGCACTCCACCAAGGTGCAGAGCGTGCTGGTCGCCAACTGCGGATCGCTGCCCGCGGGACTCGAGCTCATCCCCGAGGCGTCGATCACCGACGGCGACCTGGATGTCGTCGTCTTCCAGCCGAAGGGGCTGTTCGGCTGGTTGTTCGTGTGGCGTCGCGTCGCGTGGGACAACAGCGTGCTGCGCCGCTTCCGCGCCGGCCGCCGGGTGCTCTCGCTGCGCACGAAAGACAACTCCGTGCTCTACGCGCGCGGCCCCGGCATCGACATCGCCGCGCAGGAGGCCCGCCCGGTGCAGCTGGACGGCGACGAGTTCGGCGAGGCCGTGTCGGTGCGTGCCCGGGTGTCACCGGGCTCCCTGCTGGTCGTCGTTCCCGACGGCCACACCACGCACGGACTGTGACGAGAGGGATGCCGCGGGCCGCGGCGCTTCGACGAGCTCAGCGACCGGTGGCTGAGCCCGTCAGCGACCGGTGGCTGAGCCCGTCGAAGCCCGGTGGCTGAGCCCGTCGAAGCCCGTCAGCCCTTGACGGCGCCGCCCAGGCCGGCCGACCGCAGGAACACCGACTGGAACAGCAGGAACATCGCGATCGGGATCAGCGTGGCGATCGCCAGAGCCGCCAGGAACACGTCGAGCTCGGTCTGGGACTGCACCGCGGGCAGGCGCACCGACAACGGCTGCACGGCCGGGTTCGGCAGCACGAGCATGGGCCAGAGGTAGTCCTTCCACGCGGCGATGATCGCGAACACCGACACGACGCCGAGGATCGGCTTCGACATCGGCAGGACGATCGACCAGAACAGCCGGAAGGGTCCGGCACCGTCGGTCTTCGCAGCCTCGAACACCTCTCGTGGCAGGTTGTCGAAGAAGCGCTTGACGAGCAGGATGTTGAACGCGTTCGCACCCATCGGCAGCCACACCGCGAGGTAGTTGTTGAGCAGATTGGCACCGTCGGGCAGGAACGGCGGGTTGACGATCGTCAGGTACAGCGGCACGAGCAGCACGATCCCGGGGATGAACAGGGTCGCCAGCACCAGCGCGTTGAGGATCGGCGCGTACTTCGGCCGCAGCACCGACAGCGCGTAGCCCGCAGTCGTCGCGATGAACAGCTGCGTGAACCAGGCGCCCAGCGCGATCACGATCGTGTTGAAGAAGTACTGGTCGATGTGGATGTCGTTCCACGCCGTCGACAGGTTGGCCCAGTCCACGCCGTTCGGCCACAGCGCGAAGGGCTGCTGGATGGTGTCCTGCGTCGGGGTGATCGCCGACTTCGCGAGCCACAGGATCGGGCCGAGTCCGGCGATCACGAGCGTGATGAACAAGAAGACGTGGGTGACCGACATGCCGATGCGGTTGCCGGTGCGGCGCCGCTCGGACGACGAGATCATCGTGCGCTCGGCGAGGTCGTCGATCGACCCGCGCTCGGTGAGCCTGTCGAACCGTCGGCGCCAGCCGCGACCCTTCGACAGGCTCAGGGACCGGGTCCCCGGCTGGTTGGAGGGGAAGGGGGCGCTCATTGGGTGCTCCAGCGGTTGGTCAGCTTGAAGTACAGCCACGACAGGATGCCGAGGACGATCGCCAGCAGGACCGACACCGCGGTCGCCTCGCCGTAGTCCCCGCCCAGGCTGTTGCGGAACGCCTTGTCGTAGATGTAGAGCAGGATCGTCTTGGTCGCCCCCGCCGGGCCGCCGCCGGTGAACAGGAACGGCTCGAGGAACACCTGCGCGGTCGCGATGACCTGCAGGATCAGCATGATGAAGAGGATGCCGCGCAGCTGCGGCAGCGTGACGTGCCACACCTTGCGCCAGATGCCGGCGCCGTCGACCTCGGCGGCGTCGTACAGCTCCGGCGGCACCGACAGCAGCGCCGCGAGGTAGATGATGATCGATCCGCCGGCGGCCGCCCACGTCGCCTCGAGCACGAGGGAGGGCATCGCCTGCGCGGTGCTGGAGATCCAGGGCTGCGGAGGGATGCCGAACCAGCTGAGCGCGGTGTTGAAGACGCCGTTCGGCGATGAGTCGTAGAAGAACTTCCACAGCAGCACCGCGACGACGGGCGGGATCACGACCGGGAGGTACGCCAGCGCGGAGTACAGTCCCTTGCCGCGGCGCACCTCGCTCATGAGCACCGCCATGAACAGCGGCAGCGGGAAGCCGAACAGCAGCGCCAGCACGGCGAAGTACATGGTGTTGAGGACCGCGCTGCCCAGCTGCGGATCGGTGAGGACGGTGACGTAGTTGTCGAGCCCCACCCACTCCGACACGATCATGTTCGTCTTCTGCAGGCTCATGATCACCGACTGCACGATCGGCGACCACGAGAAGAACACGAACACGAACAGCATCGGCAGGACGAACAGCAGGTTCCACAGGCCCCCGCCGCGGTACCAGGTCAGGGGGGTGCGCCGGGTCTTGCGCCGCATCGGGGCGGCGGGGGGCGGCGGCGCCGCCGCGGCGGCGGGACGTTCCGGGAGGGTCGCGGTCATCATCGGCCTTTGCTGTGCAGGTTGTGGGTGCGTCCGAGGTGTTTCGTCTCGCTCCGCCCGCTCAACGACCGAGACGCGGTCGGTGAGCGAGCGAGGCACGAGCGAGACGAAACGCGATGGGATGCCGCGCCCCGGGCTTCGAGAAGCACCGGGCCGCGGCATCCACTCGCGCTTACTTGTCGTCGAGGAGCGCCTGCGCGTCCGTCTGCGCCTGGGCGAGAAGGGCGTCGATGTCGGCATTCTGGTCCGTCAGGACCGTCTGCACGACCTCGTCGAGCAGACCGTAGACCGCCTGGGTCGACTTCTTGGGCTCGCCGACGGGCGTCTGGTCCCAGATGTTGTCGGTGAACGGCTTCATCTGGTCGCGCGGCACGTTGATGTACGGCTCGATCCAGGTGAGCGACTCCTCGTACAGCTCACGGCTGAGCACCGGAAGCACCGGCGTTCCGACGGCCTGGTCAGAGGCTGCGAGCGCCTTGGCGTCCTGCACCGCGGCGTCCTCGTTGAGGAGCTTCTGCATGTAGTACCAGTCGATCCACTTCACGCCCGCGGCCTTGGTCTTGTCGTCGATCGTCGGGCTCATCACCGCGATGTCGCCGCCGCCCAGCGGTCCGCCGTCCTCGCCCTCGACCGGGATGACGGTCATGCCGTACACGTCCGGGTCGAGACCGAAGTCGCGGACCAGAGCCGTGTAGATGTCGGAGCCGGTCGTGTACATGCCGATGTTGCCGGCGGCGAACTCCTGGTTGATCGAGCCCCAGTCGAGGTCGATCTTGGAGCCGAAGGAGTTGTCCTCCCACTTCAGGTCGTGCAGGAACTCCAGCGCGGCCTTCGTGGCGTCGTTGTCGATCGTCGAGGTCGCCGTGCCGTCCTCGTTGTCGGTCTGCGTGCGACCGCCGCGCGCTGCCGTCGCGGTCGTGAGCTGCCAGCCGCCGGTGTTGTTGATCGCCATCTGCGAGTAGCCGGCCTTGCCGGTCGCATCCGAGATCTTCTTGGCGTACTCGCGCACCTCGTCCCACGTGGTGGGCGGGGTGTCGGGGTCGAGCCCGGCCGCCTCGAACAGCTGACGGTTGTACGACAGCGCGTTCGCGTACGCCTGGCGCGGGAAGCCGTAGATGTGGCCGTCGTCGCCGGTCACGGCGTCGAGGATGATCGGGTTGAAGCTGTCGGTGTAGCCGAGGTCCTTCATCTCGTCGGTGACATCCATGAGCTGCTTGTTCTCCAGCAGCGTCTTTGCGTCGGTGAACGGGACGGTGAACACATCGGGCAGACTGCCGCCGGCAAGCTGCACGGCGAAGGTCGGACCCTCCCATTCGTACTCGACACCGATGATGTCGATGTCGGGGTTGAGCTTCTCGAACTGCTTCTCCTGCGTCGCGAACGCCTCGTACGCCGCCGCGTCGGCGCCGGGCGGGAAGGTCGCGACGCGCAGCTCGACCTTTCCGCTGCTGCTGTCGTCGCCGCCGGCCGCCGAGCAGCCGACGAGCGCGCCGACGGTCGCCACGGTGGCGACACCGGCGAGCAGGACCCGTGATGGTGACTTCATCGTCTTTCCTTTCGTATGGTGCGTTCCGCGTCAGCCTCTCGGCGCGGACGCCTCCGGGGTGGTGTGGGTGTGGGACTCGGAATCCAGACGCAGCCATGCGGCCGCGTCCCCCGGCAGTGCGCCGGCCTCCAGCGGGATGCTGGTGAGGAGGACGGTCGCGCCGGGGGGCAACGCGACCGGGTCTTCGCCGGCGTTGACGACGCACGCGAAGCGGTCGCCACGCCGGAAGGCGAGGATGTCGGCGCCGTGGCCGGCGCCGGTGCGGCCCGCGAAGCCCGGAGCGTCGTCCCACCACGTGAGGGGGCCGTCGCCGAGCTCGGGCAGCTCGCGGCGCAGGCGCAGGGCATCGCGATACAGGTTCAGGGTCGAGGCCGGGTCGGCCTCCTGCGCGGCGACGGTGAGCGCGCTCCACCCTTCGGGTTGCGGCAGCCACGGCTCTGCGCTGTCGGGGCTGAAGCCGAACGGGGCCCGGTCGCCGGCCCACGGCAGCGGGACGCGGCATCCATCTCGTCCCGGATCGGTGCCGCCGGAACGGAAGTGCATCGGGTCCTCGATGAGGTGCAGCGGCAGGTCCTCGACCTCGGGAAGCCCGAGCTCGTCGCCCTGGTAGATGTAGAGGCTTCCCGGCAGCGCGGCCACCAGGAGAGCCGCGGCGCGGGCGCGGTGCAGCCCCAGTTCGGGGTCGGTCGGCACGCCGAACCGCTTCTTGAGGAACGCGAACGCGGTGTCTTCACGGCCGTAGCGCGTCACCGGGCGCGTCACGTCGTGGTTGCTGAGCACCCAGGTGCTGGGCGCTCCGACCGGCGCGTGCGCCTCGAGCGTCGCGGCGATGGAGTCCCGGAAGGATGCCGCACCCCAGGGCCGCGCCAGGAAGTCGAAGTTGAAGGCGGTGTGCATCTCGTCGGGACGCAGGTAGTTGGTGAACCGGACGATGTCGGGCACCCAGATCTCGCCGACCAGCACCCGCGTGCCGGGGTACGAATCGGCGATCGCGCGCCACGAGCGGTACACGTCGTGCAGCTCGTCGCGATCCTCGGTGGGGTGCTGACCGGGACCCTGCTTCTCGCCCACCTCGGGCAGGTCGGCGTCCTTGATGAGCAGGGCCGCAGAGTCGATGCGCACGCCCGCGACACCGCGGTCGAACCAGAACCTCAGGATGTCCTCGTGCTCGCGGCGCACATCCGGGTGGTTCCAGTTCAGATCGGGCTGCTCGGGCGTGAACATGTGGAGGTACCACTCCCCCGGCGTGCCGTCGGGGTTGGTCGTGCGCGTCCACGTCTCGCCCTGGAAGCTCGACACCCAGTGCGTCGGGATCTCGTCGCCGCCGGGACCCTTGCCGGGGTGGAACCAGAAGCGCTCGCGCTCGGGGCTGCCCGGGCCGGCGGCGAGCGCCGCCTGGAACCACGGGTGCTGGTCCGAGATGTGGTTGGGCACGACGTCGATGATGGTGCGGATGCCGAGGGCCAGGGCCTCCTGGATCAGCAGCTCCGCCTCCGCCAGAGTGCCGAACCGCGGGTCGATGTCACGGTAGTCCTGCACGTCGTAGCCGCCGTCGGCCAGCGGGCTCGGGTACCACGGGTTGAACCAGATGGCGTCGACGCCGAGGTCCTTCAGGTAGCCGAGGTGGGCGCGCACACCCGCGAGGTCGCCGGTGCCGTCGCCGTTCCCGTCCGCGAAGCTGCGCACGTAGACCTGGTAGATGACGGCCGAACGCCACCACAGCGCGTCGTCGCTGTCGGGCACGGCGCGGCCGCCGCGCGTGAGGACCTCGGTGTCCACAGATCTCCTCGTCGTCGATGGAAAGACTCGATGGAGCGAATGTATTGCGCTCATAGGTTCTTCGCAAGTCTTTGACAGAATCACGCAAGATCACGATTGTGCAACATGCCGTTCCCTGAAGGCCTGGGCGTTTCGTCTTCGGGCGCCAGAGCGCCCTACGCTCAACGATCGGGGCGAAACGCCTCGGCTTCGCGGCCGGCTCACGTGTTTCGTCTTCGGGCGCCAGAGCGCCCTACGCTCAACGACCGGTCGTTGAGCGAGCGAGGAACGAGCGAGACGAAACGCCTCGACCGCACGGGCAACCGAGGGTGCGCGGCGGCGGGGCGTCAGCGCGCGGCGGGGCCGGTCGAGGCGCGCAGCACGAGCTCGGGTTCGAAGAGCAGCTCGTCGCCCGCCTCGGTGGTTCCCGCGATCTGCGACAGCAGCAGGTCGATCACGGTGCGCCCCATGGACTCGATGGGCTGACGCACGGTGGTCAGCGGCGGCTCGGTGCAGCTCATCAGGAACGAGTCGTCGTACCCGACGACGCTGACGTCCTCGGGCACGCCGAGGCCGGCCCGGCGCGCAGCGCGCACGGCGCCGAGCGCGAGCGGGTCGCTCGCGCACACGACAGCCGTCGCGCCGGCGGCGAACAGGCGGGATGCCCCGGCCTGCCCGGATTCGAGGGAGTACAGCCCGCGCACCACCAGGCTCTCGTCGAGCGGCGAGCCCAGCCTCTGCAGCACCCGCCGGGCCGCGGCGAGCTTGCGCTGAGAGGGGATGTGGTCGAGCGGACCCAGCAGCATGCCGATGCGTCGGTGGCCGAGCTGGTGCAGGTGCTGGATGGCCTGTTCCGCCGCCGCGGCGTCGTCGGTCGACACGGTCGCGAAGTCGAGGGAGTCGATGCGGGCGTTCACGAGCACGGTCGGCAGGTTCACCTGGCGGATGCGCTCGTAGTGCTCGTGCGCGGCGTCGGCCTGGCTGTAGTTGCCGCCGAGGAAGATGACGCCCGACACCTGCTGCTGCAGCAGCAGGTCGACGTAGTCCGACTCGGTGATGCCGCCGGCGTTCTGCGTGCACAGCAGCGGCGTGTACCCGTTCTGGGTCAGGCCGCCGCCGATGATCTCCGCGAGCGCGGGGAAGATCGGGTTCTGCAGCTCGGGCAGCACCAGCCCGACGAGCCGGGCACGCTCGCCGCGCAGCTTGGTCGGCCGCTCGTAGCCGAGCACGTCGAGCGCGGTGAGCACGGCCTGGCGCGTGGCGTCCGACACACCGGGCTTGTCGTTGAGCACGCGGCTGACGGTGGCTTCGCTGACTCCGACCTTGCGCGCCACTTCGGCGAGACGCTTCGACATGCGCTCAGTGTACGCAAGAACTTGCAGGATCGCGCAAGTTGATGAAAGTGACGGATGCCGGAATACCGGCGCCTCGCGCACCGGTTGCGCCCCGTCATGACGACAATCGGAATCATCGGTGCAGGACACATCGGCAGCGCCCTCGCGCAGGCCTTCTCGGGACTCGGCTACGACGTCGTGATCGCCAACTCGCGCGGCCCCGAGACCCTCGCGGATCTCGTGGCGGAGCTCGGACCGAACGTGACCGCGGCCACCGCCGCCGACGCCGCTGCGGCGGCCGACATCGCCGTGGTGACGGTTCCGCTCAAGGCCCTGAAGGACGTGCCTGTCGAGCCGCTCGCGGGCAAGATCGTGCTCGACACCGACAACTACTACTTCGAGCGCGACGGGCACATCGACGCGCTCGATCGCGGCGAGACGACCACGTCGCAGCTCCTGCAGGATCACCTGCCCACCTCGAAGGTCGTGAAGGCGTTCAACCACATCCTCGCGTCCGACATCAACACGACAGGACTCCCGGCGGGCACCGTCGACCGGCGCGCGCTCGGCACGGCGAGCAACCACGACGACGCGATCGAGCTGGTCACCGGCATCTACGACGCGCTCGGC
>Ga0160441_100162_pt1 | contig 71562 bp, 61 predicted proteins | sample HID1971K_E1MG_FD_108260 | JGI IMG/M metagenome (GOLD analysis project Ga0160441, IMG submission 108260) | Enriched millipede-associated microbial communities from UW Madison campus, WI, USA - HID1971K_E1 MG | ecosystem: Host-associated > Arthropoda: Insects > Digestive system > Unclassified ... | reverse complement strand
CGCAAGCTCGTCCACATCCTGCACGACCACGCCGAGCCCGCCCGCCCCGAGCTCCACCTCACCGCCTGACCCTCACCCACCACAGGGAACAACAGGAGTGACACCACACCACGGGACTTGACCGACCCGAGAGATAGACTTTGGTCTATGAGTCAACCGGGGGATCTCACGACGCTGGGTGATCCGACTCGCGCGCGGATCCTGCGCTTGATCCGCGATTCGGACGGCGGCCGCGAGGTGGTCGGACGACTCGCTACCGCGCTCGGACTGCGGCAGCCGACCGTCAGCCATCACATGAAGACACTGCATGACGACGGTATCGTCGTGCGGCAACCGGAGGGTCGGCGAGTCTGGTATTCGATCGCCGACGACCATGTGGACCGCGTGGACGCACTGCTCGGGCGAGCGGCATCCCCGCCGTCGGAGCCTGATCTTGAGCGTATCGCGGACGATCTCGGCGTGAGGTTCGCGGGCGTATTCAGTCCGGAGAGCGTGCGGGCCAAGGTTCACGAGAGCTACAGCCTTCTCGCGGCGCGGTCGCATTCGCCGCTGTTGGCCAGCCGCACCGCAGTGTTCGCCGCGCAGCGACTGGATGCAATGCAGCGAACGGGCGGCACGCCGGCCAGCATGCCGACCGTACTCTTCGTCTGTGTGCAGAACGCGGGGCGCTCGCAGATGGCTGCGAGCATCCTGCGGCAATTGGCGGGCGACAAGGTGAAGGTGCGGACGGCGGGCTCCGAGCCGGCGGGCGATGTTCGCCACACGATCGTCACGACGCTGGATGAGATCGGCGTCTCCCTTGGGGCGGAGTTCCCCAAGCCGCTGACGGACGAAATGGTGCGAGCGGCTGACGTCGTAGTCACGATGGGCTGCGGTGACGCCTGCCCTATCTACCCGGGCCGACGCTATCTGGATTGGGATCTGGAGGATCCCGTCGGCAAGTCGCCGGCCCAAGTCCGAGCGATCCGGGAAGACATCGAGCAGAAGGTCCGAGTCCTCCTCGAAGAACTCTTGGCCGAGAGTTCATCCGATGGCCTCCGAATATAGATAGATCGTGGTCTATGCTTTCGGAGAAGAGAAAGCGAGGCCACCATGACCGACAAGCCCACCGTGCTATTCGTGTGCGTGCACAACGCGGGACGTTCGCAGATGGCCGCCGGCTACCTCCGTGCCCTCGGCGATGGTGCCGTTGAGGTGCTGTCGGCAGGCTCCGCGCCCAAGGACGAGATCAACCCGGTAGCCGTCGCGGCGATGGCCGAGGACGGGATCGACATCGCCGGGAACACGCCCAAGGTGCTCACCGTGGATGCCGTCCGCGAATCGGATGTGGTCATCACGATGGGGTGCGGCGACGCATGCCCGATCTTCCCCGGCAAGCGCTACGAAGACTGGGTGCTGGATGACCCGGCCGGCCAGGGCATCGATGCGGTGCGACCCATCCGCGACGAGATCCGCGCTCGCGTGGAAGAACTTCTGACGGACCTGTTACCGACGCGTGGTGCGGTATGAGCGGCGCGGCTGGACAGAGCGCGCTGCACGCGCCGGAGGCGGTTCTGCACCGCGCATCGGAACGCATGGCGCGCCAGTTCGCGGGCATGGTGAGCGAAGAGACTGTCGAGCGAGTCGTGTTCGAGTCGTACGCGGCACTAGCGCGCACCGCGCGCGTGCAGACCCACCTTCCCAGCCTGGCCGAGAAATTCGCGCACGACCGACTTACGGCGCTTGCACAATCCAGAGGGCTGATCAGCAAGGGAGTCCCCGAAGTGCTGTACGTGTGTGTGCAGAACTCCGGTCGTTCCCAGATGGCGGCGGCCCTTACCCGCAAGCTGGCGGGCGATCGCGTCCACGTTCGGTCCGCAGGCTCGCAGCCGGGAGAACGAGTACTGCCCGAAGTCGCGTTCGTGCTCGCCGAGATCGGCATTGACGTCACGGACGAGTTTCCCAAGCCGTTGACCGACGACGTGGTCCGCGCGGCAGACGCCGTGATCACGATGGGCTGCGGCGACGCCTGCCCGCTCTACCCGGGCAAGCGGTACCTCGATTGGCACGTCGACGACCCGTCCGATCTCGATCTCGACCGTGTCCGTCAAGTGCGCGACGACATTAAGGAACGTGTGCAGCACCTCCTCTCCGAACTGATCCCCGCCTGACGTCGTCCGTCTCGGACCTCGTCGCTGACACGAAAGAACTGACGTGCACCTTGTCGCCATCGGCGGCAGCGACGCGGGAATCTCCGCCGCGCTGCGCGCCCGCGAGCTCGACCCCTCGACGGAAGTCACCGTCGTGGTCGCCGACGCCTACCCGAACTACTCGATCTGCGGCATCCCGTATTACTTCTCGGGAGACGTGCAGCCCTGGCAGTCTCTCGCGCACCGGACCCATGCCGACCTTGAGGCGACAGGGATGAAGCTGCGGCTCAATACCCTGGCAACCCGCATAGATGCCGACGCTCGACGACTGACGGTTGTCGATGGGCATGGCGAATCCGAGATCGCGTACGACGAGCTGATCGTGGGAACCGGTGCGCTGCCGTCCTTCGCCGGCATCGCCGGTCTCGGCGACCTCGGGCCCGAGGACGGCGTCCACGTCATCCACTCGATGGGAGACACGTTCGCTCTGGATGCGCACCTCGCCGACCGGGCGCCGAGCAGTGCGGTGATCATCGGCGCCGGCTACGTCGGCTTGGAGATGGCGGAGGGGTTCCGGGCGCGCGGGATGCGGGTGACGCAGCTCCAGCGCGGCCCCGAGGTGCTCTCAACGCTGGACGCCGAACTCGCGGTCCTGGTCCACGAGGAGCTCGTCGAGCACGGTGTCGACGTGCACACGAACACGGTCGTGCGGTCGGTCGAGAAGACCGACTCCGGGCTCGTGGTGCACGCTGAGCATCTCGGCGAGCCGGTGTCGCACGCGGCGGACCTTGTTCTCGCGGTCGTCGGCGTCCGCCCCAACACGACTCTGCTCGAAGGCGCAGGGGTGCAGCTGGGCGCGGGCAGGGCTGTGGTCGTCGACGAGCAGATGCGCACCGGCATCCCGCATGTGTTCGCGGCAGGCGACGGCGTCGTCACGCATCACCGGCTGCTGGGGGTGACGTACCTGCCGCTCGGAACGACCGCGCACAAGCAGGGCCGTATCGCGGGCGAAAACGCACTCGGTGGCGCGGCGCGCTTCGCCGGATCGGTGGGAACCCAGGTCGTCAAGGTCTTCGATGTCGTCGCCGCGCGTACCGGACTCCGTGAGCACGAGGCGGCCGCAGCCGGCTTCGCGCCGGCGACCACACAGAGCACGGCGGATGACCACAAGCGCTACTACCCGGGCGCGCAGCCCATCAGCTTCCGCATCACCGGCGATCTCACCACGGGGCGCCTTCTCGGCGCCCAGCTCGTCGGGCGGCTCGGTACGGAGACCGCCAAGCGAGTCGACACGTTCGCCACCGCCCTCTTCGCAGGCCTGACCGTCGACCAGATCAGCGATCTCGACCTCTCCTACACGCCTCCGCTCGGGTCGCCGTGGGACGCCGTTCAGACGGCGACCCAGGTCTGGTCCCGAGCGCACCTGCCCCTCGGAGCCCACGCATGAGCGCGCGCCCCATCGTCCTGTTCATCTGCCAACACAACGCGGGTCGATCACAACTCGGTGCGCACCTACTGGACGTGATCGCGCCGGGCCAGTTCGTCGCGATCAGTGGCGGATTGAACCCTGCGGACGAGATCAACCCCGAAGTTGCGCAGGCGCTCCACGAACTGGGCGCCGACACGAGCGCGGCGCGGCCGCGGCGCGTGACGACCGCGGACCTGACTGCCGCCGACGTCGTCGTGACGATGAAGCCCGGACTGCGACTGCCGGGCCCGGTACGTGGGCGCCGTGTCGAGTGGGAGTTCCCTAACCCGCAGGAGTGGGATTTGGAAGGGGTGCGAGGAATGCGTGATTCCGTCGCGGACGCCGTCCGACGCCTCGCGGCCGAGCTGACGAACGACGCTGGCTGACCGATCAGGCAGATCCGCGATCGCTACGCGACCGAGTGGGTGGGGCGATAGTCGCAGACCGCGCACGTGCCATCTGCGACGAGCTTGTGTCCGTCGACCGTGCAGTCCCAGCCGCGGATCGTGAGCCGGCTCTGGCTGGCCTCCAGGGCGGTTCTGGCGCGTGCGCACGCGCCGCACGGCTCAGAGGTGCCGTTCGGGTGTTTCGTGCAGAACGGTGAGTTCGCGTTATGCGTGACGTGGGCCGTCGTCTCACGCGTCGCGTAGGCTCCGCTGTTCCTTTTAGATCTGGTGGAGGAGCCTGGGCCTACGTGTGCCGTCACCTCACCCGTCGCGTTATGCGTGACATCACGAGTGCGCTTGCCACCTACGGCGCGCGGTCCGACGCGGGTCGCGTCCGCCGCCCGCTGCCGATCGCGGTACTCCTTCTGACGCCGCCTGGCGCCCTCGCGGTAGCGCTCCACTTCCTCGGCCGTCGACTGCCGCAGCGTACTCGTCCAGCCGATGAGACAGTAGCCGTCGTCGACACGTTCCCAGAGTCCGGCCTGTTCGAGTTCATCGAACGCTGCCGGGTCGTCGCCGTCCGGGTGCAGGTATCTCGTGTACCGGGCCGGTACTGATCCGTCCGTGCCCTGACCGTTGCACCACATCAGCGCGCCGGCGAGCACACGGAACGCTCGGTCGGTGAGGTTGTCGATGCGGATGCTCCCCAGCCATTCGGCGGGAAGGCGGGCGTCGACCATGGTGATCAGAGGTGCTGGGGGACTAGGGCTCGACCCCGAACACCCGGAGCAGGGCGGCGCGGGGGATCATCCGCCGCGGTCCGAGCTGCACGGTGGGGATCGTGCCCCGCTCGACGCCGAGCCTGATGGTGCGGTACTCAACGCCGACCAGCACGGCCGCATCCTTATAGGTGAGAGCGAGTGAGTTCGGTGATCGGTTCATCTTGCATCTCCTTCGTGAGCCACCATTGTCATCACGCATGCACACGGTAGCACGAACGAGAGCCAGTTACGTCATGAATGCGTCATGTCGTACCTTGTTCATCCGAATCCGGCCTGTAATACTGGCGGCATGGTGGATCTCGAGGTCGTCGACATCAGCGATGAGCGAGTGCCCGTCGGTGATGGCGTGAGTGTTCCTGCGAGCTGGACGGTGGTGTTGCGCGGGGAGCCAGGTGTGCCCGGCGACATCCGTGTGCGTGCGGCATACGACCGAACCCTGCGTCGGGTGGTCGCCACCGAGGTGAGCGTCGCGCGCGGGGGAGTCGGCGATGAGGTGACGAGTCTCACGCTGCGAGAGGTTCGTGTGCAGTCCGCGCTGCAGGTGAGCGGGCTGAAAGTATCTACAGTTTCGGAACCTGGCGAGACAACCTGCTCGGGCGGGGACTACATTCGCCGCATGCAGAGCCGGAAGGACCGCGATCTCACGGCGAATGTCGTGGACGCATCGCGGACGTACGCGCTCGCAGGAGCGATCAACCTGCCGCCGCTCAAGGCGGTGGCCGACAGCCTCGGCATCAGCCAGAGCACCGCGACCCGGCTGATGAACCGCGCGCGGTCTGAGGGGCTCGCGCCGGGACTCACGGGCCGCGAGACGGACGTCGAAGGGCTGGCGATAGCTCCAGCGACAGGGGGTCCGACTCTCGGCTGAGAGGAGCGGTGGTATGCCCAGACGATCGAATCAAGATGGATCGGTCTCGCCATATACGACAAAGTCCGGCGAGACACGGTACCGAGTCGCCTACTGGGTCGACCGCCCCGACGGCGACGCCGTCCGCAGGTTCCGCCGAGGGTTCGCAACCAGGCGGGAGGCCCTCGCTGCCCTCGTCGACGTGCAGGTCGACATCCGTCGCGGCGTGCACGTCGACGAGACGCGTGAGACGTTCAACGCCTACGCGGAGAAGTATTTCGACTCGTTGCGCGTACGTCCGTCGACTCTCGCCGGCTATCGCAAGCACTTCCGCGTCCACGTCCTACCGTCGTCGATCGGGCGCGCACCGATCGCGGACATCACCAAAGACCAGCTGAACCGCTTCTACCGACAGCTGGAGCAGACCGGCAGGAAGGATCGAGGTCACCTCGGCGAACCGCTCGGCGCGGCGACGGTGCGGCACGTGCACGTGCTGGTCTCGCAAGTGCTGCAGCATGCTCTGGAGGATGGGCTGATTCGCTTCAACCCGGCCAAACGCGCATCGCCGCCCACGAAGCTCGAAGCGGCGCCGCCCGAGATGACGACCTGGTCCGCCGAAGATGCGCGCCTCTTCCTGGACTGGTCGGAATCTTCGGGCGACTACCTGTGGCTCGCGTGGCTCACCCTCCTCGGCACCGGCATGCGACGAGGCGAACTCCTCGGCCTGCGCTGGAAGGACGTCGATCTCGACAACCAGGTGATCACCATCGCACGCGCCATGTCGTACGTGAAGGAGGCCGGAAGCCGTCCGGTGATCGACTTCCGCGCCACGAAGAGCGGGCGCGTGCGCAACGTTGACATCGACCGCCGTCTCGCCGATGCGTTCCGCGCACGGCACGACATGCTCCGCGCAGTCTCCCCAGAGCTCGCACGAGGGGAGCAGCTCATTTTCAGCAATCGCTACGGTGCGCCGCACAACCCGACCCAGTTCTCGCGCCAATGGCGTGAACGGGTTGCAAAGGCGGTCGAGGCGCACCCCGACCTCGACACCCTGCACCTGCACGAGCTGCGCCACACCCACGCGACGCTGCTGCTGCGTGCCGGCGTGCACCCGAAGATCGTCTCGGAACGGCTCGGCCACGCCGACATCCAGACGACCCTCAACACGTACTCGCACGCCGTGCGGACTCTTCAGCGCGGCGCCGCAGATCTTGTGGGCGAACTGCTTGCTCCGGCAGCGGAAGAGGTGCGCGTATAAGTATGCGCAGAGTCGCTGCGCGTGCGCGAAATGTGAGGATGGCGTCGAACTCGCTCTTCGCCCTCGCTCGACAATCGGCCCGCTCAGCGGGTGAGGGCGGCGCAGTGCCCAGCGGCAGCGGTTGCTGGGCGCCGCACGGAGCGCAGCGGAGTGCGGGCTCTGCAAATAGCGAACGGTGGGAACGGAGCCGTCCCCACCCGCTATCCTCTCGCCGTCGGAGGGAGGTGGCAGCGCGGATCATGTTGGAAGCCGATCAGCCGACCTGATCGATTCGCAGAGGACGCCGGTAGCACGCGGCACGGAGCGGTCGACGACAGTACAGTGAGGGCTGTACTATTGCCGCGTGCTGACTCTTGCGAACCGTCTCGATGTGATGAATCGGCTGGGCCGTGCCATGGCGGATCCCACGCGTTCCCGGATTCTGATGATGCTGTTGGATGGTCCGAACTATCCGACGGTCATGTCACACGAGCTGGAGCTCACTCGGGCCAACGTGTCGAACCATCTCACCTGCCTCCGCGACTGCGGCATCGTGGTTGCCGAGCCCGAGGGGCGCCAGACGCGCTACGAGATCGCCGACGCCCATCTTTCGCAGGCGCTGCGGAGCCTGATCGAGGTCACCCTCGCCGTCGACGAGAGCGCGCCGTGCATAGACCCCGCCTGCAGCGTCGACGGTTGCTGCCCGGAGGGCGCCCGATGAGCGCCCCGGTGTCTGAACAGCGCCGCCAGGTGCTGCATCGTCGGGTGCGGTTCATCGTCGCTTTCACGATCAGCTACAACGTCATCGAGGCGATCGTCGCGATCTGGGCGGGTTCGATGGCCTCTTCCGCGGCGCTCATCGGGTTCGGCTTGGACTCGGTGGTCGAGGTCCTGTCTGCCGCAGCGGTGGCCTGGCAGTTCACCCGCAAGGACCCGGAACGGTGGGAGAAGCCCACAGTCCGTGCCATCGGCATCGCGTTCTTCGCCCTCGCCGGCTATGTCATCGTCGACGCCATCCTCACCCTCACCGGGCTTGCGGACGTCGACCACAGCCCGCTCGGGATCGGCATCGCAGCCCTTAGCTTGATCGTGATGCCGGTTCTCGCATGGTTCGAGTTCCGCACGGGGCGCGAACTCGGTTCCAGGAGCGTCCAGGCCGATGCCAAACAGCTCCTGCTCTGCGTCTACCTCTCCGGCACCGTGCTCGTCGGGCTACTCCTCAACAGCCTGCTCGGGTGGATGTGGGCCGATTCCGTCGCGGCGTTGGTTGTCGCCGGCCTCGCCATCCGTGAGGGAATCGAGGCCTGGCGTGGCGACGTCGAATCGCCGTTCGACGTGCTCAACGAGGACGACTGAGCTCACGGCTCGCCGATCAGGCGGCCGTAGGCCTCGCGAAAGCCCGGGCACGGAGCATCGTTGGGTCGCTACGATCTCGCGGTCGGAGGGCGGTCGAACCGTCGTCGTAGGCCACGAATTATGTCAATCGCGACCCTCAACTGTGCCACCAACTGTGCCACGGGATCTGAATCGAGTCGCGATCCCTTGAAAACACTGGGATCGCAGGTGCGGAGGATGGGGGATTCGAACCCCCGAGGGGTTTCATCCCCAACACGCTTTCCAAGCGTGCGCCATAGGCCACTAGGCGAATCCTCCGGGCGGTCCCGGAGGACCAGAGAACATCCTACCCCGACGCGGCTACCGTCCCCGCACCGGCGACGTCCCGGCGTAGACGCTGCCGGGTCGGATCACGAGCGACCGCGGTGCGAGCAGTGCCAGGATGCGACGCGAAGGCGGCACCGAGGCCAGCAGCGCGGCGCGGACCGCCGTCGCGGCCTCGGCCGCGGCATCCCCCATCCAGTACGAGCGCGTGCCGGCACGCGAATAGCTGACACGTTCGATCGCGATCAGGACGGTGTTCATCTCGGATGCCGGGACCCCGTGCTGCGTGATGAGCCGGTGTGCGAACGCACGCGGCGTCTCGCTCGAGGGAACTTCGATGCCGATGTCGATCGCCGCGTCCTGGACGGCCTGCCACGCCGCTGCGGCATCGCCGCGACGTGCGGCCGCATCCTGCTGGCGTCGCCGCAGTTCGCGCGCGAGGAACGGGAGCGCGAGCACGAAGAGGATCAGCACGACCACCCCGAACAGGGGTAGCGGGTCGATCGCCGAGCGTGTCGGGCCGGATTCGGATGCGCCGCGCTGCTGGTCGGGGTCCAGACGGTTCGGATCGACCGACCGCGACGGGGCGGGGGTCGGGCCCAGCGCCGGTGTGTCCGCACCCTGACTCTGGCCGGGCAGGGCGGAGGCGGGTGAGAAGGTGGTCGGCACGCCGAGGCTCACGGTCGGCTCGAACGGGATCCACCCGACGCCCTCGAAGTAGACCTCGGGCCACGCGTGCAGCTGCGAGCTCTTCACCGCGTACACGGTCTGACCGTCGATGGTCTCGGTCGTCGCCTCGCCGGGCAGATAACCGACGACGATCCGTGAGGGGATGTGGAGCGTGCGCGCCATCAGCGCGAACGCGGACGCGAAGTGCACGCAGTAGCCCTTGCGCACCTCCAGGAACTGGGCCACGGCGTCGGCGCCGCTGCCGTCGAACCCGTCCTCGACGGGTGCTTCGAGCGAATAGGTGAAGTCGCCGCCGCGGAACCATCGCTGCAGGGCGATCAGCTTGTCGTAGTCGGTGGCGGCCTCGGCGGTGACCTGCGCCGCAGTCTCGGCGATGATCGGTGGCAGGTCCTCCGGCAGCTGCGTGGTGTCGTCGAGCACCTGGTCGCCTCCCGAGACGAGCGCGCGCATCTGCTCCAGCGACGGGCGAGGCGGGTCGTACACGACCTCGTAGGACTGTCCCTGCGTCGAACCGTTGGCAGTGGCGACCGTGCGGTTGTACGGCACGGCTCCCCACAGACCGTCGAGGCCCGTGACCGCCTCGGCGGGGTAGGGCACCGGCGCCCACACCGTGTCGAGGTTCACGACGTCGATCTTGGTCGTGTATTCGGTGGTCTCGATGTCGTCGGCGAGGGCGATCTTGCCGAAGGCCCGGTCGCTCGACAGCGCCACCGTCTGTGAGCGGTCGGGCTCCCACACATCGCCCTCGAACGTGCTCAGCGTGGTCGCGCGCAGATAGGGGACGGCCGGGGCGTCGGTGCGCACCTTGATGACCACGGTGTCCTGCGGGCGGCGCAGGTCGTCGCCGAGCTGGAGCGTCGCGTCGATCCCGGCTCCCGGGCCGATCCCGCCGCCCGCGCGGGCCGGAGCGGGAAGCATCGGCGTGGCGATGACGGCGACCACGATCGCGATCGCACCGATCCCGACGGCGGTGGCGGGCACGCCGGCGGTGCGCTCGGCCTCGCGCTCGAGCGGCTTCTCCCGCGAGCGCGTCTCGGAGCGGATGAGGAACAGGATCGTGATCGCGAGGAACACGAAGCCCATGACGTCGACGTCGCCGGGGACGGCGATCGCCGGGATGAGCGAGACCGCGATGATCCCCACGGACCCGAGCAGCGGCATCCGCGCCGTCACGACCACGTGGTCCACGATGATCGTGAGCAGTCCCATCGCGCCGACGATGACGAAGGCGAGCGACTGCGTGGGCTCCAGGGGAGCGGCGCCCAGCGTGATCTCCTCCGACGCGTTGCCCACGAGGATCGGCACACCGCTGAACGTGTCGAGCGTCGGGATCACCCACAGCAGCGCCGTCTCGTGGAGGAACACGAGGGTCATGAACACGACCCACACGGCCAACTCGATGAGGGTCACCGCCACGGCGGGCAGGCGGAAGCGGCGGGCGTTGTATCCGGCCGCGAGCACGAGCGCCGCCAGGATGAGCGCACCGATCAGCCATGCGCCGGACTGCACCACGCGGGCGACCGGCAGCAGCGCCGCGAGCAGCGCTGCGAGGATCGCGAACGTGAGCAGGCGCTGCCCGCCGCGGCGGGCGCCGCGGTCGGCGTCATCCGAGGACATGGCTCACCCCGCGTCCGACCGCGTTGCCCCATGCCACCGAGAGGTCGCGATCGGGATCGATCCGGGCGATGTGCCAGCCGTGGTCGGCGGCGCGGTCGAGCGCGTCGTCGACGGGCGTCGTGGCCAGCACAAGCGGCATGGTGCTGTGGTGCGCGATCGGACCGATGGCGTCGGCGTCCACCGGGTCCAGCCGACCGACGATCAGCACGATCGGGCCCGTCGTCACCCCCGTGAACAGGCGGGGCAGCCGGCCCAGCAGGTCGTCGCGCTGCGCGGTCACCGTCGCGAACTGGGCGAGCATGCGGTCGACCTCGGTCATGTCGCCGCCGTCGATGCGCTCGGTGAGCACGTGGCCTTCGCTGTCGATCACTTCGACCGCGTATCCGTCATGCACGAGTCGAGCGACCGCCGACACGCACGCGGAGACCCCGGCCTCGAACGCGGGGTCGGCGCCGGGTGCGCGCAGCGCCTCCATCGACCAGCGCAGCGCCGAGCGATCGAGCACGACGGTCGCCTCGGGTGTGGACTCCTGCTCCTCCTGGCGCACCATCAACTCGTCGCGGTGCGCGGTGGCGCGCCAGTGGATGCGACGCATCGAGTCGCCGGGTGCATACGGTCGCGCGACCAGGTTGTCGGCGCCTTGGCCGATCTGGTTCGTCGTGGTGTGCAGCGTGCCGCCGGTCGCGCCGGCGTAGTCGACCAGAGGCGAGAGGTCGATCACCGCCGGTGCGACCGTGACCGACGTCCGGCCGGAGAAGGCGATGGTGCGCCGCGCGAGCCCGAACGGATCGGACGAGGTGACGGTGAGCGGTCCGAGGGAGTGCACCCCGCGCCGCGCGCCGGTGATCGTGTACGTCAGGTTGACGATGCGCTCGCCGCCTCCCGCACCGCCGCGCAGGCCTGAGCCGAGCGCCGGGAACGGGCCCTCGGTCTTTCCGCGCAGACCCTTCGGCAGGGTGTCGCGCCAGGTTCCCGGCGGGGTCGGCAGAGCCGTGCGCACGCCGACGCGCACCGACACCATGGTCTCGCGGCCGACCGACGCGACGTCGGGCACCAGCGAGCGCGTGACGACGTCGGTGCGGCGTCCGAGGTAGAGCGACGCGACGCTCGCGCCGACGGCCGCCAGCAGCAGGACGCCGAAGTAGGTGAGCTCGACGATGCCGGTCTCGTTCGCCACGATGAAGCACGCGACCGCGAGCACGATGGCGCCCGTGCCCCGCACGGTGAGCGGCCATGCCCGTCTCATCGCATCCTCCCCGATGCCCGGAGGTCGCAGCGCCGCGCGCTGCTGCCCCGTCCCCTTGTCCTTCGGCCCCGCCCCATGCTCGTGCCTTCGCCTGGATCCCCCTGGTCGCCCGTTCTCACTGCCGTGCGGCGATGGGCACGCGCACGCTCGCAGCGACGCGCTCGAGGATTGTCGTGATCGCGTCGGCCGCCGTGCCGGAGCGCGCGCCGCCCGCCGAACGGGTCGGGATGAGGCGGTGCGCGAACACCGGCAGCAACAGTGCCGTGACGTCGTCGGGGATGACGAACGAGCGCCCGTCGAGAGCGGCCCACACCTTGGCAGCACGCACCAGCTGCAGTGTCGCCCGCGGGCTGGCGCCGAGGCGCAGGTCGGCGTGCGTGCGCGTCGCCTGCGACAGCGACACCGCGTAGTCCTCGATCGCCGGGGCGACGTGCACGGCGCGCGCCCACGCGATGAGACTCGTCACCTGGTCGGCCGACACCACCGGCTTGAGCTGATCGAGCGGGTTGACGGTGTCGCGCTGACGGAGCATGAGCGCTTCTGAGCGTGCGTCGGGGTAGCCCATCGAGATGCGCATCATGAATCGGTCGCGCTGCGCTTCGGGAAGGGCATAGGTGCCCTCCATCTCGAGCGGATTCTGCGTCGCGACGACGAGGAACGGCTCCGGCACGTAGTGCGTGCGGCCGTCGACGGTCACCTGTCGCTCCTCCATGGCCTCCAGCAGCGCCGACTGCGTCTTGGGGGAGGAGCGGTTGATCTCGTCGGCGATCACGATGTTCGCGAAGATCGCGCCGGGCTTGAACTCGAACTCGCGCTCGACGGGGTTGAACACGCTCACGCCCGTCACGTCGCCGGGGAGCAGGTCGGGCGTGAACTGGATGCGGCGCACCGTTGCGTCCACCGAGGTCGCCAGCGCCCGCGCGAGCATCGTCTTGCCGACGCCGGGCACGTCCTCGATCAGCAGATGCCCCTCCGCCAGCAGGCAGACGAGAGCGCTGCGCACCGCGTCGGGCTTGCCGTCGATGACACTGCCGACGGCGTCGAGGATCGAGTCGGTGACCCGCGCGAACCCTTCGACCGTGAGTGTTCCGGACGCACGCGATGCGGCATCCGTCCCCGTCATCTGGGCATCCGTAGCGGTATCGACCATCGAGGCCTCCTGTTCCGCCTCCCATCAGGCGGTCGGGCGGGTGGATGCGGGCGTCCTCGCCCACGGCTCGATCCTAACCACGGCACGCGGCGGGCGGCACTGGGAGAACGCTGGATGCCGGTCCCACGGCCCGCTGCTAGACGAGCGCCCCGGTGGCCATGAGCAGCACCGAGGCGCCCATGCAGGTCAGCTGCACGCGGTCGAGCGCGCGATGGGACCGCATGAGAAGCCCCGCCGAGAGCACGGCGTAGGCGAGCGCTCCGGCCAGCAGCCCGGCCGCGATCAGCGACCCGCCGTCACCGCCGTGCGCGTGCGGGCCGGCGGGGACCGTGAGCGCGCCCGTCGATGCGCCGTGCGCCATGCCGAGCTGCAGGGCCGCCATGGCGACCAGCCCCAGTCCGGTGTGCGCCGTCATGCCGCTCCGCACGGTGGGCGCAGACGCCGCGCGGCGACGCGGCGAGCTCAAGGCCGCCAGCGCCATCGCCGCCGCGATGAGGACCGCCGCCCAGTACACCGGCGCCACGAGCCGGGTGAGCACGGCATCGAGCATGGCGGCGAGCATGAGAGCGGATGCCACGGCGTCGGGCCATCGCACCCGGCCGCGGTCGGCTGCCAGACAGCACGCGCCGATCGCGGCCGGGGCGATGGCCCAGGCGTGGAGCAGTTCGGTCACGGATCAACCGTGGTGGTGGTGCTCGCCGTGCGCGTGACCGTGGGCGCTCGAGTCGTGACCGTGGGCGCTGGGCGTGGGACCGTAGCCGCCGGTCGCACCGTGCACGTGGCCGGTGTCGGCCGAGCAGTGCGCGGACTCGGGGGCCGGCACGTTCAGCGTGGGGTTGCGTTCGAAGAAGTTGTACGGCTTCAGCGTGAACTTGGCGTAGTCCATGGGCATGACCGGCCAGTCCTCGTTGCGGGGGAAGTGCGTCAGGCCGAAGGTGTGCCACAGCACGACGTCCTCGCCGATCAGCGGCTCGTCGCCCGCGATGAACGCCGGGATGCCGCCACCGCCCGGGTGCTGGTTGACGAAGTCGCCGGCCGCGTAGCGCTCGGCCGGGTCGTACTTCGTGACGAACAGGTTCTTCGTGGCGAACGCGGCCCGCGAGGCGATCGACGACTCGTCGTCGGCGAGCAGCACGGGCGTCTCGGTCGGGAACAGCACGTACGAGGTCGGCTGGCCCATCGAGGTGGTCTTGTCGGTCGAGGCGATCTGCCACACGCGGTTGCGGGCGCCGTCGGCGAGACGGCCGGACTCCTTCTCTGAGGCGATCGGCGTGACGCTCTTGGTGAAGGCGTTGCCGGCGGGGTTGGCCGCCGAGACCGGCACGCGCACCGCGTCGATCTCATTGACCACGTTCGCGACGCCGTCGACGGTCATGTCCAGGCGCGCCGAGAACAGGTGCTGGTGGTACGGGGCGCCCAGGCCCGGCGCGACCTCGGACGCGAAGCCGTACGGTGAGCCGTCCTCGTCCAGTCCCGGGTAGGCGGAGGTGAACAGGATGCCGGTCAGCTTCGCCTCGCACTCGATCGTGCCGTCGAGGTAGAGGTACCAGAAGAATCCGTAGTCGTAGTTGCCGACCGTCGTGAAGAACGAGATCACCAGGCGCCGCGACCGGCGCACCTCCGACGCGCCCGTGAACAGGTCGGTGTGCTTCCAGAGCGAGCCGAAGTCCTCCTCGTGCAGGCAGACGCCGTTGCGCACGATGCGCGGCATTCCGAGCTCGTCCGGCAGGACGGCATCCACGTAGGTGATGTCGCCGACGCAGTCGCAGCCGAGCTCGAGCTCGTTCGTGTAGCGGCCGAACAGGTACTCGCCGGTGTCGAAGTAGTTCTGCCAGAAGCGGTTCGGCTGCGGGTCCGCGTAGGGCACGACCATCTCGCTGATCGACCCGCGGTACATCACGGGGCGCCCGGCGAACGACAGTCGGCGCAGGATCAGGCCCTCTCGGGTGTCGAACCCGATGCGCAGATCCCACTCGCCCCACGTCACGTGCTCGTCGTCGACGGTGAAGCTCGACCCTTCGGGCTGCGTGATGACGATCGGCTTGAGGCCCTCAAGCGGCGGACCCTGCAGCTCGGGGTCGTCGTAGTTGCCGCTGGTCTGCGGCACGTCGTAACCGGGGTTGTCGACGACCTTGATCACCGTGCGCGCGGCGACGTCGATGTAGGCGGTGAGGCCGTCGACGGGGTGCGCCCACGGGTGGTCGGCGGCATGGAACTGCTGGAACGCGAACGTGCGCAGGATGCGCCGGCCCGCCTCGTCCTGGAACCCGTAGCTGCCCGCCGACAACGGCACCAGCACGACGTCGTCGGGCGTGAGGCCGCGCGCGGCGAGCGCGGCGACCCACTCCTCGCTCTCGTTCGCGATGACGCCGACCTCCTCGAACTCGGCGTCGAGGATGGGCAGTTGCCCGGCCGTGCCGTCGAGGGTCGCGGTCGAGACCACTGCGCCGGTCGCGAGCGACACGACGAGATCGAGCGAGAGCGCCGAGCGCATGTCGAGCAGCTGCACGCGCGCCCGGCGCTCCGGCAGCGGCCCGGTCCCCGCCTCCCAGGCGAGCACATCCGGCTTGGGAGCCTCTTCGAGTCCGACGTAGGCGAACCGGGTGGCGTCGTTCGTCGTGTCCAGTCCGAGCACGATGGCGCGGACGGCTTCGATCTCGGCGGGAGTGAGCGAGGCCAATGGATGCCGCGGTGCCGGCGGTGCGGTGAAGCCCGAGTCGGTCGCGATGTCGGTGATGGTCATGGTTCTCCTTTGTTGCAGGTGCCGCAGTGCGGGGTGACGCGGGATCGGCCGCGCGCCTCAGCCGGCAATCGAGTCGGTCAGCTTGATGTAGGCGGCGGGGCGCCGGTTCTTGATCCACGCGGCTTGGACGTAGCCGATGACCGGCACGACCACCACGAGGCCGAGCAGGAACCAGCTGACGGCGCCGAACACGGGGTTCCCCTCGGCGTCGACGTCGCCGACCATGATCGGGAAGTAGGCCACGATGAGTGCGGCCGACAGCACGAGTCCGACGAAGCCGAGCGCCGGGGCGATCACGGTGTTCCACACGCGGCCGTCCTTCTTCGTCCTGACGAAGTAGACGATGACCGCGACGGAGGTGACGGCCATGAGGATGGCGATGGCGAGCGTCGCGACACCGGCGAACCAGGTGAAGACCTGCAGCACGGGGTCCAGGCCCAGCATCGCGAACACGGCGATGAGCACGACGGCGGTGGCCGTCTGCACCAGGGACGACACGTGCGGAGACAGGTGCTTCGCGTGCACGGCGCCGAGCTTGTCGGGCAGGACGCCCGCGTTCGCCATCGAGTGCTGGTATCGCGTGACGACGTTGTGGAACGACAGGACGCACGCGAACATGGCCGTGATGAGCAGGATGTTGACCGCGACCTCGCCGAACGAGCCGAGGTAGCGGGCCATCGTCGCGATGATGAAGGTGCCGGGGTCCTCGGCGATGACGTCGATGACGCTGCTCGGCCCCCACGCCATGACCAGGGCCCACGAGGCGAGCGTGTAGAAGACGCCGATGCCGATGACGGCCGCGTACGTCGCGCGGGGGATCGTGCGGTTCGGGTCCTTCGCCTCATCGCGGAAGATGGCGGTCGCCTCGAAGCCGATGAAGGCGGCGATGGCGAACATCAGCCCGACGCCGGGGGAGCCGCCGGCGATGTTCGCCGGCTCGAAGGGGGTCAGGCTGAGGCCCTCTGCCCCGCCGCTCGCCACGACCACGACGACCATCGCCAGGACGATGCCCACCTCCGCGACGAGCAGGACGCCGAGCACCTTGCTCGACAGGTCGATGTGGCGGAAGCCCAGGATGCCGACCACGGCGATCGTGAGCAGCGACATGAGCCACCACGGGAGCGCGGGACCGCCCACCGACTGCAGGGTGACCGACAGGATGTAGCCGATGTAGCCGTACACCGAGACCTGGATCGTCGTGTACGTCAGCATCGCGATCCACGCGCTCGCGAGTCCGGTCGAGCGTCCGAGACCGTAGCCGACGTACGTGAAGAACGCGCCCGGCCTGGGGACGTGGCGGGTCATCGCGGCCAGGCCCACCGAGAACAGGAGCAGGATCACGGCGCTGATCGCATACAGGGCCGGGAAGCCGATCCCGTTGCCCAGCAGCATGCCCAGCGGCGCGGCGCCGCCGATCACGGTGAGCGGGGATGCGGCGGCCACCACCATGAACACGATGGCGGTGACTCCGAGCGAGCCGGTGAGCGTCCGTGTGGCGGATGCGGCGACTCCCTTCGATTCGAGCTGGGTCATGACAGGACCTCCGAGACGAACGCGGGAACGGGATGCTGCGAGCATCGCGTCCCCCGATTGCGCGGCCGTCTCCCGCTGATGAAACCTCCCGCATGCCGAGTGAGATCGCCGGCGCAGCATGTCTCATTCGGGTGATACACCGGCGAAACACGGAGGAAGCGGATCGGCAACCGTGGCGGCGTAGCGTCGGGCGCGCACCACCGGAGGCGACATGACCGCACTCGAGCGCGCGATCGCGCGACCCGACCCCGTCCACGAGTTCGGGGCGCGCTCGCCGCTGTACGGCCTCGACCGGCGCAGCGTCGGCTTCCTGGACGTCCTCGCGCAGTCTGTCGCCGCCGTCGCGCCCGCCGCAGCCGCGACCACCGTGGTGCTGCTGGTGGCGGGGATCTCGCCTGCCGCGACCGTGCTGTCGATCGTCCTGGCGGGAGTGCTGAGCCTGCTCGTGGCACGCACGATCGCGCAGTTCGCCCGTCGGTTCGCCGCCGCAGGCTCCACGTACACCTACACGGCGCGGGGCCTCGGACCGGGCGCGGGCCTCGCCGCGGGGGCGGCGGTCCTCGTCGGCTACGGCGCCATCGCGATGTTCGCCATGCTGGGCGGCGCGTACTACATCACCTTCCTCCTGCGTCCGGTGTGGCCGGAGGCGGCCGGCCCTGGTGCACTCGCCGCGGTCCTCGCGGCGGAGGCGGCCTTCGTCGCGGTCGTCCTCGTGCGAGGCATCCGCATCTCGTCCCGCATCGCGCTCGTGGTCGAGGTTCTCTCGGTGACCCTCATCGCGGTGCTGCTGGTGGTGCTGCTCGTGCGCATCGGCCCGATCGACCCTGCGCGCGTGCTCGGAATCGCCGACTTCGACCCTGCGGCGCTGGTGGCAGGGTCGGTCATCGCCATCACCGCATTCGTGGGGTTCGAGAGCGCGTCGACGCTCGGTGTCGAGGCGCGGGCGCCGCTGCGGACGGTACCGCGCGCCATCGTGTGGACGGTCGTCCTGTCGGGCGGTCTGTACGTGCTCGCCGCGGTCGCCCAGGTTGCCGGCTTCGATGCTCTGGGTGCCCCGCTCGCCGAGAGCGCGTCGCCGATCAACGAGCTCGCGACGGCCTATGGTCTCGGCGGCTGGGGCCTGGTCGCGGACCTCGGGATCGCGGCATCCTTCCTCGCCTGCGCGATCGGATCGACCACGGCCTTCACGCGCGTGCTGTTCACGATGGGACGCGACGGCGTCCTCCCGGCAGCCGCAGGCCGCGCGCATCCGCGGTTCGGGACGCCGATCGGCGCGGTGGCACTGTCGTTCCCGGTCATCGCCGGGGTGCCGTTCCTTCTGCTGCTGACCGGGCTCGACGTCCGCGCCGCGATGCACATCACGATCGCGCTGGGCGGCGCCGGCTACATCGTGGCGTACATCCTGGTGTGTGCTGCTGCGCCGGTGTTCCTGCGCCGCATCGGCGAGCTGACGGTGGGGACCGCGGCCGCGGCCATCGTGTCCGCTGTCGCGCTCACGGGGGCACTCGTGACCTTCTTCGCCGTCGATGCAGCCTCCGGGAGCGCCGCACTGTGGGTCGTGCTCGCGGTCGCGCTGGCCGCCGGGGCCGCCGTCGTCGTCCGGCTGCGGCGCGGGACCCCGTCCCTGGCGCGCATCGGGTCGTACGACGAACCGGTGGCGTCGCAGGTGCTGGGCGGCGTCGCGCGCCCGGAACGGCATGGCGGTGACTGACGGGCATGCGGGGGCGCCGACGCTGACGGCACGTCAGCCGAAGGCGGTGCACAGTGCCCTCACCGTGCTCGAAGCCATCGCCCGTCTCGGCGCCGGTGCGACCGCGCACGAGGTCTCGCAGGAGCTCGACCTGCCGCGCGCGACGACGTATCGGCTCCTGAACCTGCTCGTCCAGGACGAGTACCTCGTCCGCACGCCGGACCTCTCCGGATTCGCGCTCGGCGCCAAGGTCGCCCAGCTCGCCGCCGTCGTGGCCCCGCCCGCGCGGCTGACATCGGCGGCCAGGGGAGTGGTTGCCGACACCCGCGCGGCGCTGCGCGGCGGTGTGCACGTCGTGTTCTTCGTGCACGGCCGGGTGAGCGTCGTCGATGCCGATCCGGACTTCCCGCTGTCGGACGCCGTGCGCCTCACGCGGGAACCGGAGCGCTTCGCGATCGGGCGTCTGCTGCTCTTGGAGCAGGGGAGGGCGGGCCCTTCGGCGGCCCGCGACTTCGCGGAGCTCGGTGCGACCCGGCAGCTCGGTGAGCTCGCGCCGGCATACGGATGCGTCGCGGTGCCGATCCTCGACGGCGCGGGCCGGTTCGCCGGAGCGCTGGGGTTCTCGGGTTCACGTGGCCGGGCCGACGATCCGTCGGAGGTGCTGTCGGTGCTCATGCCGGCGGCCGCGCGGCTCGGTCCGCTGGTGGTGTGACTCGGGGCCGGCGCGGACCAGGTAGACTCGACTCAGCTCTCCGCGAGGCGGCATCCAGGCCAACTCCCCCAGGACGGAAACGTAGCAAGGGTAACCAGGCTCTGCCGGGTTCGCGGAGAGTCTTACTTTTCCCGGCGGACCGTGGCCGCCGACGACTTCTCCTGTCGTCGTCCATCCCACGCCCATAGGCTGGACGTGTGGCGCAGAGCATCTACATCACGTCGGCTGAAGGCCACTCGGGCAAGTCCACCGTCGCGCTCGGCGTCCTGGACGCGCTGAGCCATGCGACGCCGCGCGTGGGCGTGTTCCGCGCCATCGCGAGATCGACGATCGAGCGCGACTACGTGCTCGAGATGCTGCTCGACCACGACGGCGTCGACCTGCCGTACGACGAGTGCGTCGGTGTCACGTACGACGACGTCCGGGCCGATCCCGACGCCGCGCTCGCGACGATCGTCGAGCGGTACAAGGCCGTCGAGGCGCAGTGTGATGCCGTCGTCATCGTCGGCAGCGACTACACCGATGTCGGCAGTCCCGCCGAGCTCGCGTACAACGCGCGCATCGCGGCCAACCTGGGAGCCCCTGTGCTGCTCGTGGTCGGCGGCCGCTCCGCGCAGAACCAGACGCAGCCCGAGCAGCTCGGCTCGTCGCTCGCGCGCACCCCCGCGGAGGTGGGGCAGATCGCCGACCTCGCGCTGGCCGAGCTTGCGCACGGGCGTGCCGAACTGTTCGCGGTCGTCGCCAACAGGTCCGACCCGGCGCTGACCGGCGAGACGATCGCGGCGATACGGCGCGCGGTCGCGGCATCCACGTCCGCTCCTGCCGCGGGCACCCCGCCGGTGCCGGTCTGGGCGATCCCCGAGGATCGCTTCTTGGTCGCCCCTTCGATCCGCGGCATCATGCGCGCCGTCGACGGTGAACTGCTCACCGGCGACCCCGACCGCCTGACCCGCGAGGCGCTCGCGGTCGTGGTGGCGGGCATGTCGATGGTCAACGTGCTTCCGCGCCTGCTCGAAGGCGGGGTCGTGATCATCCCGGCCGACCGCTCCGAAGTGCTGCTGGCCACTCTGCTCGCGAACGCATCGGGCACCTTCCCGTCGATCTCGGGCATCGTCCTCAACGGCGGCTTCGAGCTGCCCGAGCCGGTCACGCGCCTGCTGGACGGGCTCGGCTCGAAGGTGCCGATCATCACGACCGAGCTCGGCACGTACGAGACGGCGGTGCGGATCATGAGCACACGCGGGCGCCTCGCCGCCGACTCCCAGCGCCGCTACGACACCGCTCTGTCGCTGTTCGAGCAGAGCGTCGACACCGACGAGCTGCTGACCGCCTTCGGCGTGGCGCGGGCCACCGTCGTGACGCCGCTGATGTTCGAGTTCCAGCTGATCGAGCGGGCGCGTGCGCAGCGCAAGCGCATCGTGCTGCCCGAAGGTGACGACGATCGCGTGCTGCGCGCCGCCGCGACGGTGCTCAAGCGCGGCATCGCAGATCTCGTGATCCTCGGCGAGCCGTTCGAGGTGCGCGCTCGAGCGATCGAGCTCGGCATCGACCTCCAGGGGGCCGAGGTGCTCTCTCCGCTGGACGCCGTCCACGTGCACAAGTTCGCCGAGGAGTACGCGCGGCTGCGCGCCCACAAGGGCATGACGGTGGCACAGGCGGCGGACACCGTCACCGACGTGTCGTACTTCGGCACGATGATGGTGCATCTGGGCCTCGCCGACGGCATGGTGTCGGGCGCCGCCCACACCACGGCTCACACGATCCGGCCGGCGTTCGAGATCATCAAGACGAAGCCGGGCGTATCGGTCGTCTCCAGTGTGTTCCTCATGGCGCTCGCCGACCGCGTGCTCGTCTACGGCGACTGCGCCGTCATCCCCGATCCCACGAGCGAGCAGCTGGCCGACATCGCCATCTCGTCCGCCGCGACGGCGGCGCAGTTCGGCATCTCTCCCCGTGTCGCGATGCTGTCGTACTCGACCGGCGAGTCCGGTTCGGGTGCCGATGTCGAGAAGGTGAGGGATGCCACGGCCTTCGTCCGCACGCGGGCTCCAGAGCTGCTCGTCGAAGGTCCCATCCAATACGACGCGGCGGCGGATGCCGCGGTGGCGGCGGCCAAGATGCCCGGCTCGCAGGTGGCAGGGCGCGCGACGGTGTTCGTCTTCCCCGACCTCAACACCGGCAACAACACGTACAAGGCTGTGCAGCGCTCGGCGGGCGCCGTGGCGATCGGCCCGGTGCTGCAGGGGCTCAACAAGCCGATCAATGACCTGTCGCGCGGCGCCCTCGTCGAGGACATCGTCAACACCATCGCGATCACCGCGATCCAGGCACAGGGGGAGTGAGGCCATGATCCCCGTCCTCGTGATCAACAGCGGCTCGTCGTCGTTCAAGTACCAGCTGCTCGACATGGAGACCGAGCGCACGCTGGCGTCCGGACTCGTCGAGCGCATCGGCCCTTCGACAGGCTCAGGGACCGGGGTCGGCGTCGCACGGCACACCGTGTATGCGACTCCCACCGAGGGGCCGGCGCCGACGTTCCTGGACGCGACGCGCACGCGTGAGCTGCCGATCCCCGACCACACCGCCGGGTTCGCCGTGATGCTCGAGGCCTTCGCGTCGGACGGGCCGTCGCTGGCCGAGCGGCCGCCCGTCGCGGTCGGTCACCGGGTCGTGCACGGCGGGGCGCGGTTCTTCGAGCCGACGCTCATCACGCCGCTCGTGGAGATCAACATCGACGAGCTGTCGGTGCTGGCGCCGCTGCACAACCCGGCCAATCTCGCCGGCATCGTGGCGGCCCGGCGGGCGTTCCCGGACGTGCCGCACGTCGCGGTGTTCGACACCGCGTTCCACCAGACCCTGGCCCCCGCTGCCTACACCTATGCGATCGACGCGGAGGTGGCGGCATCCCATCGCATCCGCCGGTACGGGTTCCACGGCACGTCGCACAAGTTCGTGAGCGAGGCGGCGGCCGCGTTCGTCGGGCGTCGGCTTGAGGACCTCAAGCAGATCGTGTTCCACCTGGGCAACGGCGCGTCGGTGACCGCGATCGACGGCGGCACGTCCGTCGACACGTCGATGGGCTTCACGCCGCTGGAGGGACTCGTGATGGGCACGCGCTCGGGCGACATCGACCCGGCGGTGCTGTTCCAGCTCTCGCGGCGAGGGGGCATGACCATCGACGACCTCGACGACCTGCTCAACAAGCGCAGTGGACTGCTCGGCCTCGCGGGCTCGAACGACCTGCGCGACATCCGGGCGGGCATCGAGCGCGGCGACGAGCGGGCGATCCTCGCGTTCGAGGTGTACGTCCACCGGCTGCGCGCCTACGCCGGCGCCTACCTGGCTCAGCTGGGCGGCGCCGACGTCATCTCGTTCACGGCGGGCGTGGGCGAGAACGCCCCGCACGTGCGCGCCGGTGCACTGGAGACCCTGGGGTTCGCCGGCGTCGAGATCGACCACGACCGCAACGAGAGCCCGGACCGCGGCATCCGCGTCATCTCGACGGACGCGTCGCGCGTGACCGTCCTGGTCGTCCCCACCGACGAAGAGCTCGAGATCGCGCGACAGACCCTCTCCGTCTCCCGCGCGTAACCTGCCCCACGTACCCTGAAGCCCATGGACGCCCTTCCCGATCTCGCCGCATTCGACGCCGTGCTGTTCGACCTGGACGGCGTGCTGACTCCGACCGCCGAGGTGCACATGCACGCGTGGCAGACGATGTTCGAAGAGCTGTTCGCGGCGTGGGACATCACGCCGCCGTACACCGAGCGCGATTACTTCGACCATCTCGACGGCAAGAAGCGCTACGACGGCGTGGCGAGCCTGCTGCGTTCGCGCGACGTCGAGGTGCCGTGGGGCGATCCGTCCGATCCGCCGACGGCCGACACCGTGTGCGGCATCGGCAACCGCAAGAACGCGGTGTTCGAGCGCGTGCTCCGCGCCGAGGGGATCGCCGCGTATCCTGGATCGCTGCGCCTGCTCGACGCTCTGGCGGAATCCGCGACCCCGGTCGCGGTGGTGTCCAGCTCCAAGAACGCCGAAGAGGTGCTGGCGGCGGCGGGCATCCGCGACCGGTTCACGGTCGTGATGGACGGCGTGATCGCCGAGCGGGACCACCTCGCCTCCAAGCCCGCACCCGACGTGTTCATAGAGGCGGCGCGGATGCTGGGGGTCGAGCCCGCTCGCAGCGCCGCGGTCGAAGACGCCATCAGCGGAGTGCGCTCGGCTGTGGCCGGCGGATTCGGGCTGGTGGTGGGCGTCGATCGCGGAGTCGGGGAGCAGGACCTGGTGGATGCCGGGGCCCATGTCGTGGTGAAGGACCTGGAGGAGTTCGTACGATGATCGATCGCGATCGGTTCCCCGTCGACCCGTGGCGGCTGGTGGAGAAGTCGTTCGACGTGGACGACGCCGGCGTCACAGAGACGCTGTTCGCCGTCGCCAACGGCTACCTGGGGCTGCGCGGCAACCACCCCGAGGGACGGTTCGCGCACGAGCACGGCACTTTCATCAACGGGTTCCACGAGACCTTCCCGATCCGCCATGCCGAGCAGGCGTACGGGTTCGCCGAGGTCGGGCAGACCATCGTCAACGCACCCGACGCAATGGTGATGCGCGTGTACGTGGACGACGAGCCGCTGTCGCTCGACGTCGCCGACGTGCGCGAGTACGAACGCGTGCTCGACTTCCGCGACGGCGTGCTGCGCCGGCACATCCTGTGGACGACGCCGTCGGGCAAAGAGGTGCGGATCGAGTTCGACCGCCTGGTGTCGTTCGAGGAGAAGCACCTCGCGGTCATGTCGATCGAGGTCACGGTGCTCAACGCCGACGCGCCGGTGACCGTGAGCTGCCAGATGATCAACCGCCAGGACGGCGAGGACGTCTACGGCGGCACGCCGCCCACGCGCCGCGCCAAGGCGGCGTTCGACCCGCGCAAGGCCGAGCGCATCCACGAACGGGTACTGCAGCCTCAGGAGTACTGGCAGGACGACACCCGCACGGCGCTGTCGTACCGGGTCACCGAGTCCGGCATGACGCTCGCCCTCATCGCCGACCACATCGTCGAGACCGACAACGAGTACAGCGCCCGCGCGCTCGTCGAGCCCGACATCGCCAAGAACGTGTTCCGCGTGCAGGCCAAGGCCGGCGTGCCGGTACGGGTAACCAAGCTCGTCAGCTACCACACGTCTCGCGGCGTGCCGGCGCGCGAGCTGGTCGATCGCTGCCGTCGCACGCTCGATCGCGCCGAGAGCGAAGGCGTCGATGCGATCCGTGCCCGGCAGCGCGCATGGCTCGATGGGTTCTGGGAGCGCTCGGACGTGCGCATCGGCGGGCACGACGACCTGCAGCAGGCGACCCGCTGGTGCCTGTTCCAGCTCGCGCAAGCCGCGGCGCGCGCCGACGGCCAGGGTGTTCCCGCCAAGGGGATGACCGGCTCGGGGTACTCCGGCCACTACTTCTGGGACACCGAGATCTATGTGCTCCCGTTCCTCGCGTACACGACGCCGCTGTGGGCGCGCAACGCGCTGCGCATGCGCTACCTGATGCTGCCGGCCGCGCGTCGCCGTGCGTTCCAGCTCAACGAGGCCGGGGCGCTGTTCCCCTGGCGCACCATCAACGGCGAGGAGGCGTCGGCGTACTACGCCGCCGGCACAGCTCAGTACCACATCAACGCCGACGTGAGCTTCGCACTGGCGAAGTACGTGCGCGCCACGGGCGACGACGAGTTCCTCTACCGGGAAGGCGTCGACATCGCGGTGGAGACCGCGCGCCTGTGGGCCACGCTCGGCTTCTGGCGCTCGAGCGACGGCGTCGCCGACGCCAACGAGGCCGGCGAGGGCGAGGTGTTCCACATCCACGGCGTCACCGGCCCGGACGAGTACACGACGGTCGTGAACGACAACCTGTTCACGAACGTCATGGCCCGCTTCAACCTGCGTTTCGCGGCGCGCACCGTCCGTGAGATGGCGGAGGTCGACGGCGAGGTGTACCGGCAGATGGTCGACCGCCTCGCGCTCGAACCGGGTGAGCCGGAGGCGTGGGATCGGGCCGCCGAGGCGATGCACATCCCGTTCAGCCCGAGCCTCGGCATCCATCCGCAGGATCACGTGTTCCTCGAGCGCGAGGTGTGGGACCTCGAGAACACGCCGGCCGACAAGCGGCCGCTCCTGCTGCATTTCCACCCGCTGGTGATCTACCGGTACCAGGTGCTCAAGCAGGCCGACGTCGTGCTCGCCCTCTTCCTGCAGGGCAACCACTTCTCGCCCGAAGACAAGCTGGCCGACTTCGAGTACTACGACCCGCTGACCACCGGCGATTCGACGCTGTCGGCCGTCGTGCAGTCGATCCTGGCGGCCGAGGTGGGGTACCAGGACCTCGCGCTGGACTACTTCCGGCAGTCGATCTTCGTCGACCTCGCCGACCTGCACCACAACGCCTCCGACGGCGTGCACGTCGCGTCGGCGGGCGGTGTCTGGACGGCGCTGGTGTCGGGCTTCGGCGGCATGCGCGACCACTTCGGCGAGCTGTCGTTCGACCCGCGGCTTCCGGCCGCCTGGCCGTCGCTGGAGTTCACGCTGCACTGGCACGGCACGCCGCTGGTCGTCACGGTCACGCGCGACGAGCTGCGCGTGAACGCGGGCGACGGCGACCCGGTCGGGTTCAGCGTGCGCGGCATCGGGTACGTCGTCGGCGCGGGCGAAGAGGTGGTCGTCGCACTCGACGGTCAGGGTCCGGCCATCGCCGGCCGTCCGACGCTGCGCACACTCGGCGAAGCGCGTCGCGAGGACGGCTCGCTGCTGTCGGCCTCGGTGCCCACGGTGACCTCGACCATCCCGATCATCGTCGCGGAGGCAGAGACCGCCGCGCACGACTGACGCCGAAGCGGCCGCGCCGTCCGGACGTCGATCGGTGGATGCCGCCGCTCACGCCTGGGCGGCGGCAGCGGCGCGGGCGGCCTCAGCGGCGCGCGCGACCCACTTGGGCAGCTCGCCGTAGCGCTGGAACGGCATGATCTCGCCGGCCGCGCTGCCCTCGATCAGCTGGGCGAGACGGCGTTCGCGCGTGGCCTCCTGCTTGGCCGACAGCACCCAGTGGATCACCTGCCGGCGATAGGTGGGGGTGGCCGCGTCGAGGAACGCGGTCGCCGCGGCATCGGCCGCGACGCGGGCCGCCCATTCCGGCGGAAGCGCCTGATCGGGGTTCTCGTGCGAGTAGACGCCGGTGCGGTCGTCGCGGCGACGTGCGTAGGCGGCGAGCCCCGCTTCGGTCATGAGCCCCTGGGCGGTGAGCTGCTCGACGAGTTCGATGTTCACCTTCGACCAGTTGCTCGACGGCTTGCGCGGTGACCAGCGCTGGCGCACGGCGTCGTCGTCGATCCGCTGCGCGACCGAGTCGATCCAGCCGAAGCACAGGGCGACGGGCACGGCCTGCTCCCACGTCAGCGGGCGCTCGGCGACGTGCTTCTTGTACAGCCCCATCCACAGTTCGGTGGCCGAGTCGTGGTTCGCCTCCAGCCAGGCGCGGAACTCGTCGGGTCCCGAGAAGAACACGGCCGGGCGCTCAGAGGTCCCGCCGGGGGTGCCGATCTTCGCCATGCGCCGAGTCTGCCAGCCCCGGCCGACATCGAGCCGGTCTCGGCGGGATCAGGCACCCGCCGGCACGACCTCCGTCGGTGCCTCGAAGAACCGCAGCTCGTGCTCGGCCGATCGCAGGAACGCGTCCGACATGCGGCTGCGCTCGGCGGCGGACGCGCCCCGGGCGGCGGCATCCGCGATCCGCACCGCCTGTGCGCTCGCCTCGGCGAACGCGGGATCGCCGTAGGCGGCGAGCCAGTCGTCGTACGGGTGCGACTCGCGGCGTGCGGCGGACAGTCGCGTGCCGAGGTCGGCGTACACCCAGAAGCAGGGGAGCAGCGCCGCGACGAGCTCGCCGTACGTGCGGGCCGACGCGTGCAGGTGGTTCGTGTACGCACGGGTGGCGGGTGCGGGATCCGCGGGAGGGCTGCCGTCGAGGCGAGCATCGTGCAGCCGCTGCTCCTCCACGAGCGCGGACTGGGCGGATCGCGCCCAGAACGCCTGCTCGTAGGGCGTGGGTGCGAGGGCGCTCGCGCGGGCCAGCAGCCGCGCGTACTCGCCCAGGTAGCCGGCGTCCTGTGCGAGGTACCAGGTGAACGCGTGGCGCGGCAGTGAGCCGTCGCCGAGGCCGCGCACGAACGCGCACGCCTCGATGTCGGCGCGGACGGCGGCCGCGGCATCCCACACCTCCGCCGACCACGACGAGACCGCGGCGGTCCGCAGCTCGTGGAAGTGATCGATCGGGCCGCTGCCCTGCCCGACGTGCAGCGCGTCGGCGTGGGCGAGGGCGCCGGTGAGCCACTGCTTCGCGCGCACGAGAGCCTCGGGCCAGGTCGCCCCGGCCGCGCGGAGCGTCGCCATCGCCGACGACAGCGAGCACCCGGTGCCGTGCGTGTTGCGTGTCGCGATACGCGTGCCCGCGACCTCGTGCACGCCGCCGGGCCCGACGAGCGCGTCGGGGCAGTCGGCGCCGTCGAGATGCCCGCCCTTGAGCAGGACCAGCGTGCCGGTGGCGTCGTGCAGGCGATGGGCGGCGTCGAGCGCCTCGTCCCACGTGGCGGCGACCGGGCGACCGGTCAGCACCGCGAGCTCGGCGAGGTTGGGGGTGACGAGGTCGGCGTCGGCGCACAGGGCACGCAGCGCGTCTTCGGCGGCCGTGTCGAGCAGCCGGTCGCCGCTCGTGGCGACCATCACCGGATCGAGCACGACGACCGGCGGCCGCACGCGCGCGAGCCAGGCCCGGACGACGCCGATGATCGCGGCATCCTGCAGCATCCCGATCTTGACGGCGTCGATCTCGACGTCGTCCGACACGGCGTCGAGCTGCGCCTCGAGGAACGCCGGCGGCGGCACGTGCACGTCGCGCACGCCGCGCGTGTTCTGCGCGACCAGAGCGGTGACCGCGGCCATGCCGTACCCGCCCAGTGCGCCGATCGTCTTGAGATCGGCCTGGATGCCGGCTCCGCCCGTCGGGTCGGTGCCGGCGATGCTGAGGACGCGAGGGATGCCGCTCATCGGGCGGCTCCGACGGTCGCGGCATCGGCGGCCCGTCGCAGCGCCCGGGCTGCCGCAGCGGGGTCGTCGGCGGCCGAGAGCAGCGACACGACCGCGACACCGGCTGCACCCGCTTCGCGCAGGGGCGCGACGTCGTCGAGTCCGATGCCGCCGATCGCGATGCAGGGCAGGGGCGTCGCCGCGGCGAGGCGCGCGAACCCGTCGACGCCCAGCGCCGGCGGGTGGTCGGGTTTGGTCGACGTGGGCCGGATCACGCCGACACCGAGGTAGTCGAGCGTCCCGGGCAGGAAGGCGGCCGCCGCCTCGAGGTGCGCGGCGGTGTGAGCGGTCCAGCCGACGACGGCGTCGGCGCCGAGCAGCCGGCGGGCCGCGTCCGGCGGCAGGTCGCTCTGACCCAGATGCACCCCGTCGACCCGGGCTCCGGCGTCTCGCGCGGCGAGCACGATGTCGACACGGTCGTCGACGACGAACAGCGCGCGTCCGGCCGCGACATCCGACAGCGCGATCGTCTGTGCGAGCAGGTCGCGCGCCGTACCGCCCTTGACGCGCAGCTGGACGACGTCGACCCCCGCCTCGACCGCTGCGGCGACGACGTCGCGCGTGCGGTCGAACGGTAGGCGGTCGTCGGTCACGAAGTGCAGCTGGAGGCTCATCGGGCGTCCGCCGTCGCGACGACGGCCTCCACGACCGCGCGGCCGTCGAGGTCGGCCGGCTGCACCGCGTCCAGGGCATCCAGCAGGGCGACCGCGAACGAGCCCGGTCCGCTTGCGCACGCGGCGGCGCGCTCCGATGCGGCGGCGTAGAGAGCGGATGCCGCCACGGCGGCGTCCAGCGGCCGGCACACGCCGAGGAACGCGGCCATGACGGCGCCGAGTGAGCAGCCGCCGCCCGTCACGCGCGTCAGGAGCGCGTCGCCGCCGCCGATGCGGACGACCTCGGTGCCGTCGGTGACGAGGTCGACCGGGCCCGACACGGCCACGACGGCGCCGGTGCGCAGCGCGAGCTCACGGGCCGCGCCGGCCGCGGCATCCGTCCCCTCCGTCGCGTCGACCCCGCGACCGCCCGCCCCGGCGCCGGCCAGCGCGAGGATCTCTGAGGCGTTGCCGCGGATGATCGCGGGCCGGTGCTCCAGCAGCTCGGCGGCGAAGGCGGTGCGCACCGGCAGGGCGCCCACGGCCACCGGGTCGAGCACCCAGCGCTCCGTCGCGCGGACGGCCTCGCGTGCGCCGTCGCGCTGCTCGGCGCCGGGGGTGCCGAGGTTCACGAGCACGCCGTCGGCGATGCCGGCGAACATCCCCGCCTCGCCGGGCAGGTCGCACATCGCGGGGGCTGCGCCGACGGCGAGCAGCACGTTGGCGGTGAAGCCGGTCACGACGGCGTTGGTGATGCACTGCACGAGCGGTGCGGCATCCCGCAGCGCGGTGAGCGCGTCGGAGGGGGACAGGTGGACGGTGGCGGCGCGCGTGTTCATCGCGACATCCCTTCGCTCGCATGATCGAGATCAGGTTCGACGGGTGTGTTCTCAGCCCGCCGTGCGGGCACCCCGTGTCACTGCCGAGCAATCTAGCAGGCCGGGGATCGGCCGTCGCGATGTCGGGCCCACGCCGTAGGCTGGGGGAGTGACCACAGCCCTCTATCGCCGCTACCGGCCCGAGTCGTTCGGCGAGATGATCGGGCAAGGGCAGGTCACCGAGCCGCTGATGACCGCGCTGCGCAGCGACCGGGTCGGCCACGCCTACCTGTTCTCGGGCCCGCGCGGGTGCGGAAAGACGACATCGGCCCGCATCCTGGCGCGGTGCCTCAACTGCGCAGAGGGCCCCACCGACGTCCCATGCGGAAAGTGCGACAGCTGCGTCGAGCTCGGTCGCGGCGGCGGCGGATCGCTCGACGTCGTCGAGATCGACGCCGCGAGTCACAACGGCGTCGACGACGCCCGTGACCTGCGCGAGCGGGCGGTGTTCGCCCCCGCGCGCGACCGCTTCAAGATCTTCATCCTCGACGAGGCGCACATGGTGACGCCGCAGGGCTTCAACGCGCTGCTCAAGCTCGTCGAAGAGCCGCCCGACCACGTCAAGTTCATCTTCGCGACGACCGAGCCCGAGAAGGTCATCGGCACGATCCGCTCGCGTACCCACCACTACCCCTTCCGTCTCGTCCCGCCCGCCGCGATGCTCGAGTACGTCGAGCAGCTGTGCGCGCAGGAGCGTGTCGAGGTCGAGCCTGGCGTGCTGCCGCTCGTGGTGCGTGCCGGCGGCGGGTCGCCGCGAGACACGCTGTCGCTGCTCGACCAGCTGATCGCCGGGTCCGACCCTTCGGCGGGCTCAGGGACCGTTCTGGTGACGTACGCCCGCGCCGTCGCTCTGCTCGGGTACACGCCCGACGAGCTGCTCGACGAGGTCATCGACGCGTTCGGCGCATCCGACGCTGCCGCGGCGTTCTCGGCGGTGGATCGCGTCGTGCAGACCGGTCAGGATCCGCGGCGCTTCGTCGACGACCTGCTCGAGCGTCTGCGCGACCTGATCGTGGTCGCCGCGACCGGCCCCGGGGCCGCGGCCGTGCTGCGCGGCGTCTCGGCCGAGGACCTCGCGCGCCGGCAGCGACAGGCCGACGTCTTCGGCACGGCTCGGCTGTCGCGCATCGCCGACCTCGTCATCGCGACGCTCGACGACATGACCGGCGCCACCTCGCCGCGGCTGCAATTGGAGCTCATGGTCGCGCGCGTGCTGGCGAGGGGAGTGGATGCCGCCGCCCCGGCGGCCCCTGCTGCGTCTGTTCCGGTCGTTGAGCGAGCGAGGAACGAGCGAGACGAAACGCCTGTGTCCACGGTCGGGTCTGTGCCCGCTGCGGTCGCGCCCGCGCCCGCTCCGGCCGCGCCCGCTCCGGCCGCCGCCGCTGCGCGCGACCTCACGACCGACAGCCTCGTCGCCGCATGGCCAGAGGTGCTCACGCGGCTGGAGGGCATCAGCCGTTCGTCGTGGATGGTCGCGACCGGATCGCGGCCCATCGCCGTCACGGCCAAGGGCGACGACCAGGTCGTGACCCTCGAGTTCTCCAGCGCGAGCGACCTGACGAAGTTCAAGCCCAAGCCGCAGGGCCAGGGCGCGTTCCTCGACGTGCGCAGCGCCATCGAGCAGCTCTTCGGCAGCCAGGTGAAGTTCCTGCCGCGCCTGGCCGAACCCGGCTCGGGCGGCGCAGCCGATCGCGGACCGGCGACGGCTCCGCGGGCGCAGCCCGCGACGCCGGATGCTCCGGAGCCGGCGGCGACGACCCCGCGCACGACCGCGCCGAGTTCCTCCGCGCCGCGCGATTCGGTACCGGGTTCCGCAGCGCCGCGCGCTTCGGGACCGAGCTCGCCCGCGCCGCACGCCGCGGCACCGAGTTCCTCCGCGCCGCGCGCGACCGCGCCGAGTTCCGCAGCGCCGCGCGCGTCGGCACCGAGCGCCCCGGCGCCGCGGAGTGCGGCATCCGCCCCCGCCTCGAGGGCGCCGGCAGCGGCCGCGCCGGTCACGGACTGGGCGGTCGCGCCGATCCCGTCCGACGACGACGCGCCGCCGCCCGACCCGGGCCCCGCCGCGATGCCGAGCATGGGTCAGTTCGCCGTCGACGACGAGCCCGAAGAGGCGGCGCGCGCCCGCGTCGCCACGCTCGCCCGGCCGCAGGACGCCCCGCACGACGGCGACGTGCTGCCGCGAGCCGATCTGGCACCCGTGGTCGAGCGCGATGACGAGCTGGAGGACGACGTCGACCTCGACGAGTCGGGTGCGCCCGTCGACGCCCCCGTGCCCCCGACCGTGGCGCCGCCGATCGCTCCCGTCGTGCGCGCCCGCAACGACGGCGTCCAGCGCTACGGCGAGGCCGTCGTGCGCCAGATGCTGGGCGCGACGTTCGTCGGCGAGGAGCCCTACGAGCCGCCGACGAGGTTCAGCTAGCCCATGTACGACGGCATCGTCCAAGACCTGATCGACGAGTTCGGCCGCCTTCCCGGCATCGGCCCGAAGTCGGCGCAGCGCATCACGTTCCACATCCTGCAGACGCCGAATTTCGACGTCGCGCACCTCGCCGAGCTTCTCGCCGAGGTGCGCGAGAAGGTGCGCTTCTGCGAGGTGTGCGGCAACGTGTCCGAGCAGGATCGCTGTTCGATCTGCCGCGACCCGCGACGCAACCATTCGCTGATCTGTGTCGTCGAGGACGCCAAGGACGTCGCGGCGATCGAGCGCACGCGGGAGTTCCGCGGGCTCTACCATGTGCTCGGCGGTGCGATCAGCCCGATCGCGGGGATCGGCCCTGACGACCTGCGCATCGCGCAGCTGATGCAGCGCCTGGCCGACGGCACCGTGCAGGAGGTCATCCTCGCGACCAATCCGAACCTCGAGGGGGAGGCGACGGCGACCTACCTGAGCCGGCTGCTCCACACCATCGAGATCTCGGTGACGCGGCTCGCGTCCGGCCTCCCGGTCGGCGGCGACCTCGAGTACGCCGACGAAGTCACGCTGGGCCGTGCCTTCGAAGGCCGCCGGTCGGTCTGACACCATCCGCGGCGGAGCCCGATGTCCGGGATCGGTCGTAGAGTGGCGCTCGCGATCCTCGTGCCGGCCGTCCGCTCGGGCGATCCTGGTTCGATGACGACGACGGCCATGGAAGGCACCGGATGAATCCCGTCCAGCGGTTCGACACGCGTGCGTGGCTGCTCTTCGCCGCGATGGCGGTGCTGTGGGGCATCCCGTATCTGTTCATCAGCATCGCGGTCGAGTCGTACTCACCCGCCGCGGTGGTGGCCGGACGCACCCTCCTCGGCGCCATCTTGCTGCTGCCGTTCGCGATCCGCGCGAAGGCGCTGCGCCCGGCGTTCGCGAAGATCGGCTGGGTGCTGCTGTTCGGCGCGATCGAGATGGCGGGGCCTTTCCTGCTGCTCGGGCATGCCGAGCAGACGCTGCCGTCGGGCCTGACCGGACTGCTGGTCGCGACCGTGCCGCTGTTCGCGGCGATGATCGCGTTCGGCGGCGGCGACCGCTCGGTGCTGAGCCCATGGCGGGCGATCGGACTGTTCGTCGGGTTCGCGGGCGTGTTCGTGATCGTCGCGGGGCCTGGGCTCGCCGTCGAAGGCGGGGGAGGCCTCATCGCTGTGGGTGAGGTGCTCCTGGTCGCGCTGCTGTACGCGATCGCGCCGTTCGTCATCGCCACGAAACTGCGCGACGTGCCGTCGCTCGGGTCGATCACGCTCGCGCTGTTCGCCGTGGGGATCTTCTACACGCCCATCGCCTTCCTGACCCAGCATGAGGTCCCGACTCTCGCGAGCACCGCCTCGCTCGTGGCCCTCGCCGTCCTGTGCACGGCCATCGCGTTCATCACGTTCTTCGCCCTCATCGCGCGCGTGGGGCCGGTGCGCGCGCCGCTGTTCACCTATGTCAATCCCGTGGTGGCCATCCTGCTCGGCACGATCGTCCTCGGAGAGCCGCTCACGCCGGGGCTGCTCGTCGGCTTCCCCCTCGTGCTCGTCGGCTGCTGGCTCGCCGCGACGGGTGGCACGTTCCGTCCCCGGGCATCCGACAGCGACCTTCCCCCCGTCGCCTCGGGGTGATGTGCCTGCGGCGCCGGTCGGCGTCCGCCGTTCTCAGCGCAGCACCTCGACGAGGACGATCCACGAGATCAGCAGCGCCGCGACGATCGCGATGAGGGAACCGACGCCCAGCCAGACCGGTGCAGTGGACGCGCCCGCGACCAGGAGTGCGCCTCCGATCGCGTAGGCGGCCGGGGCGACGAAGCCGACCGCCGCCTTGAGGCCCCGCAGGCGGTTCTCAGGATGCCGGTTCTGGAAGATCCTCCGCGTGGCCTGCACCTGGAACACGCCGGCCGCAAGAGCGAGCAGGATCACCGCGACGCCGGCCGCGACCGGGTCGGCTCCCGGCATCAGGGCGATGGCCGAGGCGATCAGCGCCAGCACCAGCCCCGCAATGCCGGCCGCGAGCCGCGAGGTGAGCGAGGGCTCCTTGATGATCCGGCCGATGTTGACGCTGGCGGCGACGATCACAAGGCCCGCGAGGGCCGCCGTGGCGCCGGCGATGGCGACGTTGAAGTCCGACCACGCTGCGAGCTCGTCCATGCCGTGATGCTAGCGGCTCGCCGCGAAACTCGTGGTTGACGTGACCATGCCACTTGTGTCATCCTCGATATCGCCAACGATGACACAAGTGGAATGGCTGCAATGAAGCTCGAACATCTCCTGCTGGGCCTGATCGGGATGCACCCCAGCACCGGCTACGACATCAAGAAGTACCTCGATCAGCACGGGCGGTTCATGCGCTCGCGCACGACGATGAGTCAGGTGTACCGGTCCCTCGCCGCAATGGAGAAGGACGGGTGGGTCACGCACGACGTCGACCATCGACCCGGCGCGCAGGACGCGAAGGTCTACCGCCTCACCGCCGAAGGGGGCACGGTGCTGCTCGAGTGGCTCACCGGACCCTACTCGCCGCCCAGTCGCTTCCAGGACCCCGAGTTCACCGCCCGCCTAGGCTTCTCGGGATTCATGACGCGCGAGCAGGTGCTTACGCTCGTCGAGACCGAGCTCGCTGCCCGCCTCGAGCAGGTCGCCACGTACCGCGATCGCGACCGTTCCATGGCCGTCGACGCCGCTGTCGCGTTCGACGTCGACTTCGCGCGCAGCATGGGTGAGCGCATGCACCGGCTCGGCATGGACCAGATCGACCAGCACATCGCACAGCTGCGCGCACTGCGCGCCGACCTGCTCGACGGGCGGGCGCTCGCTCCGGGAGACGAGTCGGCGCCGCGCGCCGCCGTCGCGCAGGAAGTCGACTGATGCGCGCGATCATGGTGATGTTCGACAGCCTCAACCGTCACATGCTGCCGCCGTACGGCTCGGACGAGATCGTCGCCCCCAACTTCAGCCGGCTCGCCGAGCGCGGCATCACGTTCGACCGCTTCTACGCGGGTTCGATGCCGTGCATGCCGGCGCGTCGCGAGCTCCACACCGGACGCTACAACTTCCTCCACCGCAGTTGGGGACCGCTCGAGCCGTTCGACGACTCCATGCCGGAGCTGCTCGGGCGCCGCGGCATCCATACCCACCTCGCCAGCGACCACCCGCACTACTGGGAGGACGGCGGAGCCACCTACCACCCGAGATACACCACGTGGGAGTTCTTCCGGGGGCAGGAGGGCGACCCGTGGAAGGGCCGGGTTCAGCCTGCGTCCGGCGGGGGCTTCAAGGGCGCGCTCGCGCGACAGGATGCCATCAACCGTGACTATCTGCGCCGACAGGAGGACCACCCGCAGACCAAGACGTTCGACGCCGGCATCGAGTTCATCGAGACCAACAAGGACGCCGACGACTGGTTCGTCCAGATCGAGTGCTTCGACCCGCACGAGCCCTTCTTCACCTACGACGAGTTCCGAAGCCTGTACCCCCACGAGTACGACGGCGATCCGTTCGACTGGCCGCCCTATGCCCGGGTCACCGAGGACGAGAGCAAGGTCGAACACGCGCGCAACGAGTACAAGGCGCTCGTTAGCATGTGCGATCGCTCGCTCGGGCGCGTGATCGACATCATGGACGAGCACCAGCTGTGGGACGACACGCTTCTGCTGGTCAACACCGACCACGGGTTCCTCCTCGGCGAGCACGGATGGTGGGCCAAGAGCGTGCAGCCGTGGTTCGACGAGCTCGTCCACATCCCCGCCTTCCTGTGGGATCCGCGCTCGGGCGCCCGCGGCGAACGGCGCGAGCAGCTCGTGCAGACGATCGACATCGCCCCGACGATGCTGGAGTTCTTCGGCGCGCCGATCCCGCCCGACATGCTGGGCGTCCCCCTCGTGTCCGGTCCCGCGGCGACGGACGCGACGGACACTCCTGTCGCCACGACAGCGCGCGAGGGTGCGCTCTTCGGCATCCACGGCGGACACGTGAACGTGACGGACGGTCGCTACGTGTACATGCGCGCATGCGCGACGCCCGACAACGCGCCGCTCGAGGAGTTCACCCTCATGCCGACGCACATGCGTTTCCGCTTCGCACCGGCGGAGTTCGACGGCGTCGAGCTCGCCGAGCCGTTCTCGTTCACCAAGGGCATCCCCACGCTGCGGCTGAAGGGCCGCGCCCAGATCAACCCGTACGTGTTCGGCACGCTGCTCTTCGACCTTGAGGAGGACCCCGGGCAGCGGCATCCGATCGACGATCCGGAGCTGGAACTGCGGATGCTGCGTCTGCTGACGGCACTCCTGCACGAGAACGACGCACCCGCGAGTCAGTTCCAGCGGCTGGGCATCCCCGAGGCGGGAGTGCCCGGACCGGAGCACCTTCTCGTCGCACAGCAGGCGACGCTCGCCGCGCTGGCCGCCGAGCCGCTCCCGCCGCTCGACGCCTTCCCGGTCGGTGCGCTCGGCCTGTCGACGCCGATCGCCGAACTGCTCGCACATCCGATCGCCCGGGGTGTGCTGACAGAGAGGCTGCCGCAGCTCACGCAGAGCGAGCTCGTCTCGATGCTCGGGGACACCAGTCTCTATCAGCTCGCGGCGACGGTGACCGTGCCGTCGCCCGTGCTCCACCAGGTCGCCGGCGAGCTCGCGGCGATCTGACCTCGTCCGGCCACCCCGGACCGACCTCCCCATCAACGCAGATCAGGAAGAAGAGACATGTCCACCAACGACGACACCGCCGTCGCCGCACCGGTCGAGACCCCCACGTCCACAGTGCGCGCCGCCCAGGCATCCCACGTCCCCCACCGCTGGCGCTCGCTCACGACCCTCATCGGGGTGACGGTGGTCGACAGCACGGAGGCAGGGCTGACCACGACCCTGTTCCCGACGATCGCCCGCGCCCTCGGGCTCGACAACGGACACCTCGGCATCCTCGCCGCCGCGGGCAAGATCGTGGCAGTGCCGTTCGGGCCCGCCTGGGTGTGGGTCGCCGGCAAGACCTCCCGGCGTATCGCCCTGGCGATGTCGACCATCGCCGCAGGCGTGTTCGGCATCCTCGCGGGCTTCTCGAGCGGGTTCGGCATGCTGCTGCTGTTCAACACGCTCATGGCGGCGGCCCTGATCGGCGGTCAGCCGATCGCCAACGCCGTCATCTCGGACGCCTTCGACGACAAGTCCCGCGGACGTGCGGTGGGCATGTTCTACGGGATCTCGGCGGTGGTCGGCTCGATCCTGAGCCCCCTGATCGCACAGCTGTCGAACTTCTCGGACGGCTGGCGCTGGGGGATGTGGATCATCGGCGGCATCTGCATCCTGGCCGCTGTCGTCATCCTGACCCTCTTCGTCGATCCGGGCGTCGGGGCGTCCGAGAAGCAGCTGGCCGACCTCAGCGCCGACACGCGTGAGAAGACGAAGCCGACCTTCCGCACGGTGATGTCGCTGTTCCGCATCCCGTCGTTCGACGTCATGCTGCTGTCGCGGCTGCTCTCGGGGCATCTGCTGATCGCGGTGTTCGGTCTGCAGTTCCTGGTGACCGAGCGCGGCTTCGACAACGCGACCGCGGCGCTCGTGATGCTGCCGTTCGGCCTCGGGTACTTCGCGGGCACGCTCGGCGGAGGCTTCCTCACCAGCTACCTCGACCGCGTCCTCCCGATCCGCGGACGCGTGATCTTCCTCCAGTCGGCACAGGTGCTGTTCGCGGTCATCGCGTTCTTCGGCACGCAGTTCGACTACGCGAACATCGGTGTCTACGCCGTGTTCTGGGGGCTCATGGGCATGGCTCAGGGACTCAACCCGGGCATCAACCGCCCCATCGTGATGGCGATCACGCTGCCGGAGCTGCGTGGCCAGGCCTTCGCGATCTTCATCACCATCTTCGAAGCCATCGGATGGGCGCTGTTCGCGCTCGGAGCCGGACTGTTCGCCGATGTCGTCGGCATCCAGACGGTGTTCTTCTGGACGCTGGTGGTCCTGATGCTCGTGAACGCCGCCGTGCTGTCGGCGCTGTACTTCACCTACCCGCGGGACGTTCACCGGATCGAGAGCACGCTGAACGCACGCCGCGCGGAGCTCATCAGCTGATCGCCGCCGCGGGCTCCCGCAGTCGGAGCCGGCGGCGCAGATACGCCGGGTCGGGGGGATGCCTCGGCCCGGCGTTTCGCGTCGGTGCTCCCGTGCGGCGCGGGGCCCATGGGACCCGACACATGGCGGAGGCCGCATGAACGCCTCCGTAAGATGGAACGTCGGGTGCGGCATCCGGCCCCTCAAGACACGCGTGGAGTTTCATCGTGGCGCTGATCGTCCAGAAGTACGGCGGATCGTCGGTCGCGGATGCCGTGAGCATCAAGCGGGTCGCGAAGCGGATCGTCGACACGCGCCGCGCCGGGCACGATGTCGTCGTCGCCGTGAGTGCCATGGGCGACACCACCGACGAGCTGCTCGACCTGGCCGGTCAGGTCGCGCCGATCCCCGCGCCGCGCGAGCTCGACATGCTGCTGTCCAGCGGCGAGCGGATCTCGATGGCGCTGCTGGCGATGGCGATCCACTCGATGGGCTTCGAGGCCCGGTCGTTCACCGGCAGCCAGGCCGGCATGATCACGACCGCCGACCACGGCTCTGCCCGCATCGTCGACGTCACGCCGATCCGTCTGCGTGAGGCGCTCGACGAGGGCGCGATCGTCATCGTCGCCGGCTTCCAGGGTTTCAACCGCGACACCCGCGACATCACCACGCTCGGCCGCGGCGGCTCCGACACCACCGCGGTGGCGCTCGCGGCCGCGCTCGATGCCGACGTGTGCGAGATCTACAGCGACGTCGACGGCATCTTCACGGCCGACCCGCGTGTCGTGCCGAAGGCGCGCAAGCTCGGGGTCGTCTCGGCCGAAGAGATGCTCGAGCTCGCGGCGAACGGCGCGAAGGTGCTGTACATCCGCGCCGTCGAGTACGCGCGCCGCCACGGCGTGCTGATCCACGCCCGCTCCACGTTCAGCTCGGGCGTGGGAACCTACGTGCTCGGCCCGGGGATGACCGCTCCCGACGGCCAAGAGGGAGAAGAGATGGAAGAGCCCATCGTCGCCGGAGTCGCCACCGACCTCGGCCAGGCCAAGATCACCGTCATCGGCGTGCCGGACGTGCCCGGCAAGGCTGCCGAGATCTTCAAGGTGGTCGCGAAGTCCGGCGCCAACGTCGACATGATCGTGCAGAACGTGTCGGCGGCGACCACCGGCCGCACCGACATCTCGTTCACGCTCCCGAAGACCGACGCCGCCACCGCTCTCAAGGCGCTCGCCGGCGACCAGCCCGACATCGGGTTCGAGAGCCTCGTGCACGACGACCAGATCGGAAAGCTCTCGGTCGTCGGCGCCGGCATGCGCACCCACTCGGGCGTCTCGGCGACGCTGTTCGAGGCGCTCAGCGTCGCGGGCATCAACATCGAGATGATCTCGACGTCCGAGATCCGCATCTCGGTCGTGGTGCGCGGTGACGACCTCGCCGAGGCGGCCCGCGTCGTGCATTCGGCGTACGGCCTCGACGGTGACGTCGAAGCGGTCGTGCACGCCGGCACCGGCCGCTGACCGGCGTGCTCGCCGGGCTCGACCTTCCTGCCGTCCTCGCCACGCGCGACGGGGACGTCACGCTGCGCGCCGCGCGGGCCGATGACCTCGACGCGCTCATGGCGCTCCTGTCGGACGACCCGATCAGCGCCGCACGCGGTGACAACGGGCTCGACGAGAACCGGCCCGCCTACGCCGGCGCGCTCGCCCGCATCGAGGCCGATCCGGCGAACACACAGCTTGTGGTGACCGACGGCGAGCGCCTCATCGGCACGATGCAGCTGACCGTCATCCCGGGTCTCGCCCGCGCCGGCGCCGACCGGCTGCAGGTCGAGACCGTCCGTGTCGCGAGCGACCGCCGCTCGTCGGGCATCGGCGCGGCCATGATGCGCTGGGTCGAAGAGGTCGCCGCTCCCGCGCTGGGGGCCACCCTGATCCAGCTCACCTCCGACGCCGCGCGCGTGGACGCGCACCGCTTCTACGAGCGCCTCGGCTACGCCCCGTCGCACCTCGGCTTCAAGCTGCGCGTCCCCCGCGCCTGACGCGCACACCTCGGAACAGGGATGCCGGCGGCCGCGGCATCCGGCATCCCCCATCCCGCATCCGTCCCCGTCTCCCAGATCAGGAGATCTCGCCGGGGCAGGACGATATCGGCAGAAACGTCCTGCGTTCGCCAGATCTCCTGATCTCGCCGAGCGCCCGGCCCTCGCCCGCTGTAACCACGGGCCGGGCCGATCGGACGCGGCGGTAGAATCGCCCAAACCCCGCGCGTCCGACGATGCCCGCGCGCCCGCTCCACGCCCCGCTGAGGAACCCCCATGACCCGCATCTCCGATTCAGGACTCTCCGTCGCCGTCGTCGGCGCCACCGGCCAGGTCGGCGGTGCGATGCTCGACATCCTCGAAGAGCGCGGGTTCCCGGTGCGCGAGATCCGGGCCTTCGCGACGGCCCGCTCAGCCGGCTCCGACATCGTCTTCCAGGGCAAGGCCGTGACCGTCGAAGACGTCGCCACCGCCGACTTCGCCGGCATCGACATCGCCCTGTTCTCGGCCGGCGCCACCGGCAGCCGTGCGCACGCGCCGCGCTTCGCCGAGGCCGGCGCCGTGGTCATCGACAACTCCAGCGCGTGGCGCATGGACCCCGACGTGCCGCTGGTCGTGAGCGAGGTCAACCCGCACGCGATCGCCGAGGCGCGCAAGGGCATCATCGCCAACCCCAACTGCACCACGATGGCCGCGATGCCGATCCTGAAGGTCCTCGACGCCGAGGCCGGCCTGGAGCGCCTCATCATCAGCACGTACCAGGCTGTCAGCGGCTCTGGTCTCGCGGGCGTCCAGGAGCTGCTCGGCCAGCTCGAGGGCGTGCTCGCGCAGGGCGACGTGGAGCGTCTCGCCCGTGACGGCGCGGCCCTCGACTTCCCGCAGCCCGACAAGTACATCGCCCCGATCGCGTTCGACGTCATCCCGTTCGCCGGGAATCTCGTGGACGACGGCGACAACGAGACCGACGAGGAGAAGAAGCTCCGCAACGAGAGCCGCAAGATCCTCGAGCTGCCCGAGCTCCGCGTCGCAGGCACGTGCGTGCGCGTCCCCGTCCTCACCGGCCACTCGCTGTCGATCAACGTCGAGTTCGCGCGCGACATCACGCCCGACCGTGCCCGCGAGGTACTCGCCTCCGCCCCCGGCGTGAAGCTCGAGGAGGTGCCCACGCCGCTGCAGGCCGCCGGCACCGACCCCAGTTACGTCGGCCGCATCCGCGCCGACCAGTCCGCACCCGAGGGCAAGGGTCTGGTGCTGTTCATCTCGAACGACAACCTGCGCAAGGGCGCGGCCCTCAACGCCGTGCAGATCGCGGAGCTCATCGCGGCGCGTTCCCTGAGTTCGTCGCAGGCGTAGGCGCCTGATCCGCGCACCCCGGACGGGTGGATGCCGGGCGCCCGGCATCCACCCGTCCCTCGGTTCGTTCGTCGTAGATGTACGGATGTCGCCTGGTTTCGCGGACACATACGACGAACGAACGGGAGCTTCGTACATGGTGGACAGCGGCAGCGGCTGTGCTGGCCGACGCGGCGACGGCGGGGCTTTCCAGCCGAACTAAGATTGACGGGTGACCGAAACGCCCGCTGAGTCCGCAACCCCGCACGCCCCTCACGTCGAGTCAGTCGATGTGCTGCTGATCGGCGGCGGGATCATGAGCGCGACACTGGGCACACTGCTGCACGAGCTGCAGCCCGATCTCAAGATCGCGGTGTTCGAGCGGCTGAGCGACGTCGCGCTGGAGAGCTCCAACGCGTGGAACAACGCCGGCACCGGCCACGCGGCACTGTGTGAGCTCAACTACATGCCCGAGGGCAAGGACGGCTCGGTCGACCCGGCCAAGGCCATCTCGATCAACGAGCAGTTCCAGCTGAGTCGTCAGCTGTGGTCGTCGCTCGTCGACGCCGGCGTGCTCGACGCACCCACCACGTTCATCAACTCGACCCCGCACATGACGTTCGTGCGTGGCGAGAAGGACGTCGCGTACCTCAAGAAGCGCTACGAGGCGCTCAAGGACGAGCCGCTGTTCCAGGGCATCGAGTACAGCGAGGACTCGCGCGTCATCAACCAGTGGGCGCCGCTGCTGATGCAGAAGCGCCGCAAGGGCGAGCCGTTCGCGGCGACCCGCATGCCGGCCGGCACCGACGTCGACTTCGGCGCGCTCACGCACCAGCTGCTCGACCGGCTCCGCGAGGCGGGCGCCGACGTGCGGACCAACACCGAGGTTCGCAAGCTCAAGCGCCTGCCCGACGGCACGTGGCGCGCCAAGTACCGTCGTACGATCGGACGCGCTCCGGGTGAGATCCGCGCGAAGTTCGTCTTCGTCGGCGCGGGCGGCTGGGCGCTGAAGCTGCTGCAGGGCTCGGGCATCCCCGAGATCGCGGGCTATGGCGTGTTCCCCATCGGCGGGCAGTTCCTCAAGACGTCCGACCCCGCGATCGTCGCGCAGCACAAGGCGAAGGTCTACTCGCAGGCATCGGTGGGGGCGCCGCCGATGTCGGTGCCGCACCTCGACACGCGCGTGGTCGACGGCGAGGCATCCCTGCTCTTCGGCCCGTTCGCGACGTTCAGCCCGAAGTTCCTCAAGAACGGCTCGTGGTTCGACATCGTCGGCCAGGTGCGGCTGCACAACCTCGGTCCGATGCTCAAGGTCGCGTGGGACAACCCGAGCCTCATCACCTACCTCGTCAGCGAGCTCGTCAAGAACCACCACCGCAAGGTCGATGCGCTGCGCGTGTTCATGCCGACCGCGAAGGACGGGGACTGGACGCTCATCCAGGCCGGGCAACGCGCGCAGGTCATGAAGAAGGACCCCGAGAAGGGCGGCGTGCTGCAGTTCGGCACCGAGGTCGTCACGGGCGCCGACGGCACCATCGCGGGCCTGCTCGGCGCGTCGCCGGGCGCCTCGACGGCGGTGTCGATCATGCTCGGCCTGCTCAAGACCTGCTTCCCCGACCGCATCGCCGAGTGGGAGCCGCGCCTGCGCGAGCTGATCCCGAGCTACGGCGAGACGCTCAACCCGCGGCCTGCCGTCGCACGCGAGTCGCTGGACGAGACCGCCGAGACCCTCGCCCTCACGGCCTGATCCGAGCCCATGCGGCTGTGGTCGGTGCATCCGTCGGTCCTCGATCGGATGGCGCTGGTCGCGTGCTGGCGTGAGGCGCTCCTCGCACAGAACGTGCTGGCCGGTGCGACGCGCGGCTACACGCGGCATCCGTGGCTGGTGCGACTGCCCGATATGGCCACGTCTGCGCCGACGTTCGTCGAGACGCCGGGCGGCGTCGAACCATGGGACGCGGCACGCCAGCCCTCTAGGGTGGGGGCATGCGAGCACGGCTCACCTGGCGCTTCTGGGGCATCGCCATCGCCCTCGTCGTGGCGCTCGCCGTGGCGGGCGCCATCGCGGTCGTCCGCTCGGCCTCCGCGGCGGGCGACGGCGCAGGCGTCGCGGCGCGCGCCGGCTCGTCCGCCGCTGCGGCGCTGCGGGTGGCCGGATCCGTCGACGACTTCTCGTACGACGCGTTCGAGGCCGACTACTGGCTGGGTCGGGATGCCGGCGGCCAGAGCGAGCTGTACACGACGGAGCGCATCGTCGCGCACTTCCCCGACTTCGACCAGAACAAGGGCATCGTGCGCTGGATCCCCAAGGCGGACTCGGGCATCGCCCATGATCCCGAGGTGGTGAGCGTCACCGGCGCCGGCGGCGATCCCATCCCGTGGTGGACGGAAGAGGACGACGACTTCGTCTACGTGCTCACCGGCGACGACACGTACGTGCACGGCGCGCAGACCTACGTCATCTCGTACACGATGCGCGATGTCGTGCTGCGGTACGAAGACACCGGCGCCGACGAGTTCTACTGGGACACGGTGGGCACCGACCACGCACAGCCGTTCGCCGACGTGCGGGCGCACGTGCATGTGCTCGGAGAGGCCGCCGAAGGCATCCTCGCCGACCGCGTGTACTGCTACGCCGGGCCGGTCGGTTCGACCGACCGGTGCGACATCCAGCCTGCGACGACCGTGATCCCGCCGCCCGCCGAGGTCGTGGCGTGGGCGCTCGGCCACGGCATCGCACGGGCCGAGGACCGGCAGATCGCGTTCACCGCGGCCGACACCGACCTCGGTCCCGACCAGAACGTGACCGTCGCGATCGGGTTCGAGCTCGGCACCTTCGTGGCTCCGAGCCCGCCCCCGCCGCCGCCGTACCCGTGGTGGGAGTGGATCCTGCCGGTGCTGGGACTGCTCGCAGGCATCGGCGGACTCGTCTTCGTGCTCGTCGTGAAGCGGTTCCTGCGCCGTAATCCCGATCGTTCGCCGGTGATCGTCCAGTACACGCCGCCGGTGGACGAGTCGCCGACGCTCTCCGCCGGAGTGCTCGGGGTGCCGGCGAAGGCGCTCGCCGCGCACGTCGTCGACCTCGCCGTCCGCGACAAGGTCGAGATCACGGCATCCGGGGACCGCTCCGACGCCGACGACTTCCACGTGATCCTGCGCGACGCCGAGGGCCTCGAGCACGACGACCGCCGCATCGTCACGACGCTGTTCGGAAAGGATGCCGCATCCGGCGATCGCGTCGACCTCGGCGTCTTCGCCGCAAAGCCGCCGGTGCGGGCGGTGACGTACGTGCGGCGCATCGAGGACTCGACCGTCGACCGCGGATATCGCAGCCGCACGCCCGGATGGGTGGGCGGTGTCCGCGGATTGCTGCAGTTCGGCGGTCTCGCGGTCGCGGTGGTGATGACGTTCTTCCTCGACGCGGTGCCGTCGGTGCTCACCGATCTGGGCGCGCTCGGCGGCTGGATCAACTTCTTCTCCATCGCGAGCGCGTTCGGCGCCTTCATCGTGCTGCCGTGGTTCGGGCTGCCCAAGACGACGCTCACCCTCGCCGGCGGCCGCCACCAGACCTACCTGGAGGGCATCCGGGAGTACCTCCGTCTCGCCGAGGAGGACCGGCTGCGCGCCGCCCAGACGCCGCAGACCGCCGATCTGGTGTCGGCGGGCCGCCGCCCCTACGGCGATGCGCCCAACGCTCCCGGGGCCGACGTCGTGAACCTCTACGAGCGGCTCCTGCCGTACGCCGTGCTGTTCGGGATGCAGCGCGAATGGGTGCGCGTGATCCGGGCGGCCGCACCGGCCGAGGTCCCGGCGACGAGGGTCGCGCTGTTCGACTCGGTGACGTCGAACTCGCTGTCCAACGCCTCGTCGTCGATCGGCCGCCTCGCCGCCACGCCCGTGTCCAGCGGCAGCTCGTCCAGTTCGTCGGGATCGTCGTTCTCCAGCAGTTGGTCGTCATCGGGCGGGTCGTCCGGCGGCGGGTTCTCGGGCGGCGGCGGGGGCGGGGGAGGGTTCGGCGGGCGCTGAGCGGTCGGCGACCACCGACTACGCTCGATCCGTGGCCAAGCTCTACTTCCGATACGGCGCGATGAACTCGGGCAAGTCGACCTCCTTGCTGCAGGCCGCGTACAACTACGAGGAGCGCGGGCAGCACGTCCTTCTGGCCAAGCCCGCCATCGACACGAAGGGCGCCGATCAGATCGACAGCCGCCTCGGCGTGAAGCGCACGGTCGACTTCCTGGTGGGGCCCGAGGACGACATCCGCGCGCTGTTCGCCGAGCACCGTGCGCGCGTCAAGGCCGAGGCGGCCGACACCCTCGTGCCCGAAGCGCTGGAGCACGACGTCGACGTCGCGTGCTTCCTCATCGACGAGGCGCAGTTCCTCACCCGCGAGCAGGTCGACGACCTGCTGCGCATCGTCGTGTTCGACGGCGTGCCGGTGCTCGCCTACGGCATCCGCACCGACTTCCAGACCCAGGCCTTTCCCGGATCGGCGCGGCTGCTCGAGCTCGCCCACAGCCTCGAAGAGCTGAAGACCATCTGCCGCTGCGGCCGCAAGGCGCTGTTCAACGCGCGCCTCATCGGCGGCCGGTTCGTCTTCGACGGCGATCAGGTCGCGATCGACGAGCTGACCGCCGACCGGATCACGTACGAATCGCTGTGCGCCGAGGACTACCTCCGCGCATCAGGCGGGCGCCTGGAGTGATCCCGCCCCGCCCGTGGCCGGGCTTCAGGCGGTCTCGGGCGCTTTGCCGCGACGACGGCGGGGGAGCGGCACGAGCATCGAGGTCGCTCGCTGGTAGTCGCGGTACGCGGGGTACTTCGCCGACGAGATCGACTCGGTGAAGATCGTCGAGCCGATGAACAGCACGCTCAGGAGCACGGCGCCGACGATCGTCCAGTTCAGCCAGCTGCCGCCGTCCGCCACGAGAGCCACCGCACCGAGCGCGTAGAACGCCCACCACTGGGCCTGCTCGAAGAAGAAGTTGGGATGCCGGCTGTAGGCGAAGAGCCCCGTCGTCAGGAATCCGGGCTCCACCGTTCCACCCGCTGCCTTCTTCGCCTGGTGGAACCGCCACTGCTGCTGGTCGGCGACGGTCTCGCCGATCAGGAACGCCACGAACAGCACCGAGAAGGCGGCATCCCATCCGTTGAACGGTGAGGGATGCTGCCACGCGATGTAGGCGGGCAGCGTGATGAGCACCAGCAGGGCGCTCTGGAACAGCACGATGAAGAACAGGTTGAACAGCTGGAACTGCCAGCGCGACATGCGGCCGCGCAGGACCGCCCAGCGGTAGTCCTCCATGCCGGTGTAGCCGCCCTTGCGGGCGAAGTTGAAGGTGAGCCGGACGCCCCACGCCGTCACGAGGATCGCCATCACGAGCAGGCGCGTCGCATCGAGCCCGCCGGCGAGGGCGGCGACCGCGAAGATCCACACGTAGATGACGGGGACGATCGACCAGATGCGGTCGATCCACGACGTCTCGTTCGTCACGAGCGAGGTGATCCAGCAGAAGGCCGCTGCGATGCCCGCGACGATGAGGACGAGGAGGAGGGGATCCATGGTGTCAGGCTAGCGCTCCCGGACGACATCCGGCGTCACACGGGTTGTCTGTGGTCGGACCACAGGATATCTTGGTCAGACCACACGGCGCGGGCGCCGTGTCCCGAGCATGGATGAGGAGATCCGTGACTGGAACCCCCACGGCATCCAGCGCGTCGCCGGTCCCGGCGGCGGCTCCGGCCGCGCGCGCCTGGCGGATCGTGCTCGAGCGGATCGAGACCGACCTGCTCGACGGCACGCTGCGCCCCGGCGACCGGCTGCCTCCCGAGCGGGAGTTGTCGGCGACACTGGGGGTCGGCCGCTCCAGCGTGCGCGAGGCGCTGCGCGTCCTCGAGGTGATGGGACTCATTCGCACTGGCACCGGCTCGGGGCCGACCTCCGGCGCGATCATCATCGCGACTCCCCGGGGCGGCATGTCAGCGCTGCTGCGGCTGCAGGTCGCCGCCCAGGGCTTCCCGTTCGACGACGTCGTCGCGACCCGCCTCGTGCTCGAGTCGGCCGTCGTCGAGGCGCTCGCCGCAGACCCTGCGCGCCCGACCGCCGACGCGCGCGACATCCTCGTCGCCATGGACGCCGACGACCTCACCGTTCCGGAGTTCCTCGCCCTCGACGCGCAGCTGCACCTCGCATTGGCCGACGCGTCGGGCAACGTCGTGATCGCGGCGATGATGGCGGGTCTGCGCACCGCCATCGAATCGTACGTGCAGGCGGGCGCCGCCGGGATCGCGGAATGGGATGCCACAGCCGCACGCCTGCGCCGCGAGCACCACGCCATCCTCGACGCCGTCGACGCGGGCGACGGCGTCCGCGCGCGCACCCTCGTCCACGACCACATCGCCGGCTATTACCAGGCCGCGGGACTCGCGCCCTCGGCCGCCGGCATCCCGAACCCCACGCACCCCTGACCCATCCGGAGAGGTCCTCATGGTCACCCGACAGTTGCCCAAGCCCGCCGAGCTGCTCGAGCTGATGCAGTTCAAGAAGCCCGAGCTCGACGGGCGCAAGCGCCGCCTCGACGCCGCGCTCACGATCTACGACCTGCGCACGATCGCCAAGCGTCGCACGCCGAAGGCCGCATTCGACTACACCGACGGCGCGGCCGAGGGCGAGCTGTCGCTCGCGCGAGCCCGTCAGGCGTTCGAGGACGTCGAGTTCCACCCCGACGTGCTGCGCCCGGCCGAGAGCGTCGACCTGTCGACCGAGATCCTGGGCGGTCCGTCGGCGATGCCGTTCGGCATCGCGCCGACCGGCTTCACGCGCCTCATGCAGACCGAGGGCGAGACGGCGGGCGCCGGAGCGGCAGGGGCCGCCGGCATCCCGTTCACCCTCTCGACGCTCGGCACCACCTCGATCGAAGGCGTCAAGGCGGCGAACCCGCACGGACGCAACTGGTTCCAGCTGTATGTCATGCGCGACCGCGAGATCTCGTATGGGCTGGCCCGCCGCGCCGCCGAGGCCGGGTTCGACACGCTGCAGTTCACGGTCGACACCCCGGTCGCCGGCGCCCGCCTGCGCGACAAGCGCAACGGCTTCTCGATCCCGCCTCAGCTGACGCTGGGCACCATCGTCAACGCGATCCCGCGGCCGTGGTGGTGGTACGACTTCCTCACCACGCCCAAGCTCGAGTTCGCGTCGCTGTCGACCACCGGTGGCACCGTCGGAGAGCTGCTCGACGCCGCCATGGACCCGACGATCAGTTACGACGACCTCGCGATCATCCGCGACATCTGGCCGGGCAAGATCGTGGTCAAGGGCGTGCAGAACGTCGCCGACTCGAAGCGGCTCATCGACGCGGGCGTGGACGGCATCATCCTGTCCAACCACGGCGGGCGTCAGCTCGACCGCGCCCCGATCCCGTTCCGGCTGCTCCCCGAGGTCGTCCGCGAGGTGGGTCGCGATGCCACCGTGATGGTCGACACCGGCATCATGAACGGCGCCGACATCGTCGCCTCGATCGCCCTCGGTGCGAAGTTCACGCTCATCGGCCGCGCCTACCTGTACGGCCTGATGGCCGGCGGACGCCAGGGCGTCGACCGCACGATCGCGATCCTGCGCAGCGAGATCGAGCGCACGATGAAGCTCCTCGGCGTCTCGTCGATCGCCGAGCTGGAGCCGCGCCACGTCACCCAGCTGCAGCGCCTCGTGCCGGTGGCGGCGCCCGTCGCCGCGGCGGCCGAGGCTGCCCCACGCCCGCGTGCCGCGCGTTCGACCGTCGCGAAGGGGGATGCCGCGGCATCCCGCCCCGCGAAGCCCGCGGCGGCACGCGCCAAGGCCTGACGCACCGCCGCCCCTGCGAGTCCTGCTCGCCTGTCACGAAGTGCCGCCGCGGGGGACTCTTCGTGACAGGGGAGCGTCTGGTCACGCTGTGGGATGGTGCTCGCCTGTCGCGAAGTGCCGCCGCGGGGGACTCTTCGTGACAGGGGAGCGGCGTGGTGGCGTTGCGGGATGGATGCCGTCGTCAGACGCGCACGGGAAGCGTGGGGATCAGCGCCTCGAGGTACGTGACGGTGTCTTCCCAGCCGTCCACCGCGTGGCAGCGCACGCCCATCGCGAGCACCGGGTAGTCGTTGCCGTCGGGGTCGAGGCGGTCGCCGACGAACAGCATGTCGTCGAGGCTGATGCCGGTCTGCTCGGCGAGCTGACGCATGCCGTAGGCCTTGTCGATGCCACGTTCGGTGATGTCGACCGACGTCGACCCTCCCGAGCGCACCTCGAGGTCGGGCAGGAGCGCCGCGACGGCAGCGCGCAGCGTGTTCTTCTTCTCCCCGGTGGGATCCCAGGCCGACTTCGCGGCGACGGGAGCCTGCTGCCCGAGCGCCGAGAACGTGATCTGCGAGCCGCGGTCCTCCAGGATCTCGCCCCACGTCTCGGACTCCCACAGCCCGAGGCGGCGCGCCTCGCCTTCGACGGCTACGAGGGCGCGGGACTTCTGATCGTCGGTCAGCGACCGCTGGTAGATCGTGACGACCGCGTCGGCCGACAGCCGATAGTACTGGGTGCCGCACGTGGGCAGCAGGTGCAGGCGCGCGCGGGCGTCGGTCGCGGCATCCGGAAGCCGGTCGACGACCTGCGTCGTGAACTGTGCGAGCTGGCCGCCCGAGATGACCGCCACCTCGACGCGCTCTGCGAGGGCGACGAGCAGTTCGCCGATGCGCGGGTCGATCGGGCTCTTGGACGGCGCCAGAGTGTCGTCGAGGTCGAACGCGACGAGGCGGGGAACGTCTGTCACGGGGTCGGTCCTTTCATGCAAGAGGCCCCGCCTTCCGGCGGGGCCTCTTGTGTGGGTCGGGGTGACAGGATTTGAACCTGCGGCCTCTTCGTCCCGAACGAAGCGCGCTACCAAGCTGCGCCACACCCCGTTTTGCAACCCTCCGAGTCTAACCGATCGTCAGGGGTGCTGCTGACCACGCCGGGGCATCAGCGTGAGCAGCGACGCCTCGGGACGGCAGGCGAAGCGCACCGGCGCGTAGATCGAGTGGCCGAGGCCCGCGCTGACGTTGAGCGGCACCGTGTGCCCGAGATGGGTCCACTCGCTCAGTCCGCGTGCCTGCTTGAGCGGGATGTCGCAGTTCGCGACGAGCGCGCCGAAACCCGGCACCCGCACTTGGCCGCCGTGCGTGTGACCGGCGAAGATCGCCTCGGCGCCGAGGTCGACGAAGTCGTCCAGGACGCGGCGGTACGGCGCGTGGGTCACGCCGATCGTGAGGTCGGATGCCTCGTCCGCCCGCAGCTGCGCGACCGATTCGGGCAGGACCTCCAGCCGATCCCAGCCGCGGTGGGCGTCGCTCACGCCGAACGCCCCGATCCGCAGGCCGCCGGCATCCAGCGATCCGGTCCGGTTGTTGAGGTCGAGCCAGCCGAGTTCATCGGTGAGGTATCCATCGAGAGCCTCGGTGTCGAGGGGTTCCCACGTGGGGTCGATCTTCGAGGGACCCAGGAAGTACTTGAAAGGGTTGCGCGGCGATGGCGACGCGTGGTCGTTCGAGCCGTGGACGAAGAAGCCCGGGATGCCGCGCAGCGGGTCGAACGCCGTCCGAAGGCCGCGCAACCCGTCGTCGTGGCCCATGTTGTCGCCGGTGTTGACGATCAGGTCGGGCTGGAGCTCGGCGAGGGCGGCGATCCACTGCTGCTTGCGGTGCTGCCAGGGAGCCATGTGCGCGTCCGACAGATGGAGCACGCGGATGGGCGTCGCGCCCTCGGGGAGGAGGGGGAGCTCATGGAAGCGGACGGTGAACAGGTAGCGCTCGATGCCGATGCCCCAGACCGCAGCGCCGACACCGACCGCCCCCACCGTGCCGAGCACGGTGAGGGCGGTGCGAGTGGATGCCGTGGGCACTAGCCGTTGCCGTTGCCGCGGCCGCCGCCGCCACCGCAGTCAGACGCGGTGTAGTCGACGGAGATCGACGTGTTGCGGTTGACGACGCTGTTCGCGGCCGGGTTCGTGCCGGTGGCTTTGGGCTCTTTCGAGTCGTCTTTCGACGCCGTGCAGCTACCGTCGCTCACGTTGCCGAAGCCGGCCGCTCGCAGCGCACGTTTGGCGTCGTCGAGGGACTTGCCCGATACGTCGATTACCGAGAGCCCCTGGCCGTTGGACGGGCTGATTGTGACTGTGCTCCCGCCTGCGATCTCTCCTGCGCCGGGATTCTGCGCTCCCACCGAGCCGGCAGGCTGGTTGGAATCGACCTCGGGTCCGGTCTCGACCATGAACCCGGCCTCTTCGAGCTTTGCCTTGGCAGCGTCCATCGTCATCCCGAGGACGTTCGGCAGCTGGATCATCTGCACCTTGGTGAGCTCGTTGTCAGGCTCGGGGAACGCGCCGCCCGGATGGGTCTGATCGACGGTGCGTTGGATCGCCTTGGACATCGCGAAGCGGATGTTGTTCAGCCCCGCTTTGAAGAGATCGCCGCCGCCGTAGGTGTTTCCGGCCCAGGTGGCGGTTGTGACGCTCGTGTTCGACTGGATCAGCCAGGTCTGGTACTCCTGATTCGTACCGGTCTTGCCGATCGTCGACGTACCGTCACCGGGGTTGCCCTGGCTTCCGCTGCCTCCGCCCTGCATGACGCCCTTGAGAGCGTAGGCTGCGGTCGCCGCGATGTTCGGCGCGATCACCTGCGAGCAGGTGCGCTGCGGCTTGCCGATCTCGTTGCCGTCGGAATCAGTGATGCGATCGATGGCCTGAGGCTGGCAGTACACACCGTTGTTCGCTACGGTCGCGTAGGCACCGGCCATCGCGAGCGGCGAGACCGCGTTCGAGCCGATGATCGATCCGAGGCCGTCCATCTCCACGTGCTTGCCGTTGGTGAGAGTGACACCCATGCGCGTTGCGACGTTCTGGATGTCGCACAGATCGAGTTTCTCGGCCATGGCAAAGAATCCGGTGTTGAGCGAATCCTTCGTGAATCGCATGGGCGTGCCCATGTAGCCCCGGTTGTTGGCGAAGTTCTTGATGAGGTCGTTGCCTGTGTTGACCCAGTCGCTGTCGCCGTCGCACGAATCCTTGAGTCTCTTGAACACATGCAGCGTGCCGTTGAGCGTCTCGTTCACCGAGTGGCCCTTCTCCAGCCAATCGACGAGCGTGAACAGCTTGAACGTCGAGCCTGCCGCGAAGCCGGTGGAGGTGCCGAACGTCTCGTCGCCGGCGAACACGAGCGACGAATACTCCGGGTTGCTGGCGAGGGCCGCCTCTTCGCTGAACTTGGTGTTCTGCGTGATTGAGAGGATGCGTCCGGTGCTCGCCTCGAGGCTCACTGTGGCGGCACCGAACCGGTTGCCACCCGGGTAATCCTTGGTGGGAGGCAAAGACGGGTTGGTCGGCGCGTTGTTCGTCATGGTCTCTTGCGCGGTCGCCTGGATCCGCGGGTCGAGCGTCGTGTACACATTCAGGCCACCACGCTGCAGCAGCTCCCGACGCTCGTCTTCGGTCTCGCCGAAGGCGGGGTCGTGGAGGATGACGTCCTTGACGTACTGGCAGAAGTACTCCGAGCCCTTGGCGTTGAAGCATCCGGTCTGAGCCTCGACGACATTCGGCGTGATCGGCCAGACCGCCGCCTCCACGTACTGCTCGCGGGTGATCTTGCCGTCATCGAGCATGCGGCTGAGCACGTACAGCTGGCGCACCTTGGTCGAGGTGTACCCATCCGCCGCGGCGAACCTCTGCTCCTCGGTGATGTCGCCCGACTTCACGAGGTTGTCGAGCGCCACGAGGTTCGCACCCTCATCGATCACGCCGTCGGGTGCCTTGTTGAAGCTCGTCGTGCCGTCGAGGCTCCAGATGGAGCCGTCGGGCCTGTCGATGCGGTAGCTGTTCGGGTTCTGCACCATGCCGGCGAGGGTCGCGGCCTGGGCGACGGTCAGATTCGCGGCGGTGGTGCCGAAGTACTGGCGAGCGGCCGATTCGATGCCGTACGTGACGCCGCCCCAGTTGGCGATGTTCAAGTAGCCGAGCAGGATGTCGTTCTTCGAATACTTCTGCTCGAGCGAGATGGCATAGCGCATCTCCTGGAGTTTGCGCGTGTAGCCCTCGGCTCCGTCGGCCGTCGTCGCGTCCGACCAGCAGTCCAGCAGCGCCTTCTCGCGGCTCACCTTGACCTTGTCGGCGCCGTTCTCGTCCTTGACGATCTCGCCGTTCTCGTCCGTCTCGTACTCGGTCTTCGCCCCCTGCTCGCACTTCTGGATCAGGACGTTCTTGACGTACTGCTGGCTGATCGAGGAGGCGCCCTGCGTCTCGGCGCCGCCCTTGGCGTTCGACAGGAGCGCGCGTGCCGTGCCGATGAGGTCGATGCCGCCGTGCTGGTAGTACCGCGGGTCTTCACTCGACAGCAGTGCGTCGTACATGACGGGGTTGATCTGGTCGAAGGTGACCGGCGTGCGGTCCTGCTCCAGGAACTTCGTCATCAGTTCCGGCTGCCCCGTGTCGGGGTTCGTGTAGTAGAAGTTGCTGGGAAGCATGAGCTTGTCGAGTTCGAGGACGCTCGGAAGGTTGTCGAACATCGTGATCGCGCGCTCTGCCGCGGTGCTCGTGATCGCGACCGCGGGGGTGACGGTCGCGGCGATGAGGACACCGGCTGCGGCACTGAGGCCGACGAGCCCGGCGAGTCCGCCGAGCACACCGGTGGCCGTGCGTTTGGTATCAGGCATAGGCTTGATCGTAGGGGAGATACCTGGGCGATCCATCAAGGACGCTCAGCCAGCAGAGCTGTTTCCCAGGCTTCATCGGCCATCACTTTCCGCATACTCGAGGAGTCGCGATGACGACGTGGGAGTACCTCACCACGCCCCTTCTGATCCACAACACCGCAGCGATCCTCAACAACTGGGGCAAGCAGGGCTGGGAGCTCGTGCAGATCGTCCCCGGCCCCGAGGGCGGGCTGGTCGCGTACTTCAAGCGCCCGTCGGGCGGCGGCCAGGAGAACGCCGGACTGGATGCCGCAGCCCAGGCAGCGCGTCAGTTCGAGGGGGAGTGACCATGGCGATCAGCGAGCGCCTGGCCGAGCTCGGCATCGAACTGCCCTCCGTCGTCCCCCCGGTGGCCGCCTACGTGCCCGCCAAGGCGCACGGCGATCTCGTGTACACCGCCGGGCAGCTGCCGATGGTGTCGGGTGCCTTGCCCGCCACCGGCAAGGTCGGTGACGGTCACGGCCTGGTGCCCGCCGACGACGCCAAGGCCTACGCGCGTCAGAGCGCGCTCAACGCGATCGCCGCGGCGGCCGCCGCCGTGGGCGGGGTCGACCGTCTCACCGGCGTGCTCAAGGTCACCGGCTTCGTCGCCTCGGTGCCCGAGTTCACCGGCCAGCCGGGCGTCATCAACGGCGCGAGCGAGGTGCTCGGCGAGATCTTCGGCGACGCCGGCCGTCACGCGCGCTCGGCCGTCGGTGTGCCCGTCCTGCCGCTGGACGCCCCTGTCGAGGTCGAGGTCGTCTTCTCGTTCGCCTGACCGCTGCTGCGCTTCGGTCGTTGAGCGAGCGAGGAACGAGCGAGACGAAACGCCCCGGACTTCCTGCGAAGTCCGGGGCGTTTCGTCTTCGGGCGCGAGAGCGCCTCCGCTCAACGATCCGGGCAGTGCTTACTTGACCTGGGCCGAGATGACCGACATGACGGCGGTGTCTGCCAGCGTCGTGGTGTCGCCGACCTCGCGCCCCTCAGCCACGTCGCGCAGGAGGCGACGCATGATCTTGCCGGAGCGGGTCTTGGGCAGCTCGCCCACGATGTACACGTCGCGGGGGCGGGCGATCGGGCCGATCTGCTCGCCGACCCACTGGCGCAGCATCGGTCCGAACCCGTCGACGGGGTTCGCGTCGAGGTGCGACTGCTTGATGATGACGAACGCCACGACGGCCTGACCGGTGGTCTCGTCGGAGGCGCCGACGACGGCCGCTTCCGCGACTGCCTCGTTGCCGACGAGCGCCGATTCGATCTCGGTGGTCGACAGGCGATGGCCCGACACGTTCATGACGTCGTCGACGCGGCCCAACAGCCACACGTCGCCGTCGTCGTCGAGACGCGCGCCGTCACCGGCGAAGTAGAACCCCTGCTTCTGGAACTTCTCCCAGTACGTCTCGACGAAGCGCTCCGGGTCGCCCCAGATGCCGCGCAGCATCGACGGCCACGGCTCGGTGATCACGAGCAGGCCCCCGTTGCCGTTGCCCACGTGCGCCCCGTCCTCGTCGACGACGTCGATCGAGATGCCCGGGAGGGGGACCTGCGCCGCGCCGGGCTTCGTCTCGGTCACGCCGGGGAGGGCCGACACCATGATCGAGCCCGTCTCCGTCTGCCACCACGTGTCGACGATCGGCGCGGTCTTGCCGCCGATGATCTTGCGGTACCACATCCACGCCTCCGGGTTGATGGGCTCGCCCACCGAACCGAGCAGACGCAGCGACGACAGGTCGAACTGCTTCGGGATCGCGCGCCCCAGCTTCATGAAGGAACGGATCGCGGTCGGCGCCGTGTACAGCACTGTCACGCCGTACTTCTGGACGATCTCCCACCACCGGCCGGGGTGCGGTGCGTCGGGCGTGCCCTCGTACAGCACCTGCGTCGCACCGTTGGCGAGGGGGCCGTACGTGACGTACGTGTGGCCGGTGACCCAGCCGATGTCGGCGGTGCACCAGTACACGTCAGTCTCGGGGTGGATGTCGTGCACCACCTTGTTGGTGAACGTCGCCTGCGTGAGGTAGCCGCCCGACGTGTGCAGGATGCCCTTGGGCTTTCCGGTGGTGCCCGAGGTGTAGAGGATGAACAGCGGGTTCTCGGCGGGGAACGCCTGCGCCTCGTGTTCGCCGGACGCCGCGGGGACGACCTCGTGCCACCAGAGGTCGCGGCCCTGCGCCCAGTCGACCTCGTTGCCGCCGCGCTTGACGACGAGCACGTGCTCCACCGTCTCCTGCACGCCGGCGCCGCGGTCGCCGAGGGCGAGGTCGACGGCGGGCTTGAGTGCCGAGACCTTGCCCTTGCGGTAGCCGCCGTCGGCCGTGATGACGAGCTTGGCACCGGCGTCGTCGATGCGCGCCCGCAGGCTGTCGGCCGAGAAGCCGCCGAACACGACCGAGTGGATCGCGCCGATGCGCGCGACGGCGAGCATCGAAGCGACCGCCTCGGGGATCATCGGCAGGTAGATGGCGACGCGGTCGCCCTGGCCGATGCCGAGGCCCTCGAGCACGTTCGCGAGGCGCTTGACCTCGTCGGTGAGCTCGGCGTAGGTGACGCGGCGCTCGTCGCCGGGCTCGCCCTCCCACAGCAGGGCGACGCGATCGCCGTGGCCTGCCTCGACGTGGCGGTCGAGGCAGTTGTACGCGACGTTGAGCTCGCCGTCGGCGAACCACTGCGCGAACGGCGGGTTCGACCAGTCGAGCACCTCGGTGAACGGCTTGTGCCAGTGCAGCTCACGTGCCTGATCGGCCCAGAAGCCTTCGCGGTCGGCCTTCGCCTGGTCGTAGAGCTCCGCCGTCGCCACGGCCGCGGCGGCGAACTCGGGCGTGGGCGCGAAGCGCCGATCCTCGGTGAGCAGGTGGTCGATCTGGCTGCTGCCGGCGTGCGTGATCGGGTTCTGTTCGCTCATGTGAGCGCGCTCCTTTGCGGGCTTGAGGGAGGCCGAGGGATGTCGGCGAGTCTGCCAGGAAATGTACCCACGACGGCCCGAGACGACTACCCCCGATAGTAGGTGGCCCCGCCGACACGCGACACGACCGATATATCAGTGAGAATCCTCTCCTTTTCGTTTTGTTCGGACCCTTGCCTCCCCTATGCTGACCGTTGGCCGAACATTCGATTCTGGCATTGCGGCACCCGACGTCACCCCCCGAATTCGGGTCCGCGCACGGCGGCATCCCATTCCCCCCATGGGATGCCGCCTTCATTCGTCTGGGAGCGGTACCGCCGCGGTGCCCCCTTCCTCCACAGCCGGGACCTTCGGCCGGTCATCCACGGATCGCCGGATCCGCCCGCCCGCCGCCTCTTGCCGCTCCTAGCGTCGGACCATGTCCACGCCGTTCACCGTCCGGCCCCGCCCCGGCGCCGCCGTCGCGCGGTCGGTCGATGAGCGAGGGGATGCCGCCGGCCGCGCCATCCCCGTGGCGCCCGCGTCACCCGGGTCAAGGGCGGTGCCGGAGCGCGCGTCGGTCGTGTGGGTGCCGGAGCGCGGCACGTCCGTGCCCACCGCGATGACGAGTCGCGGGGTGGAGACAGCGGAGCCGTCCGACGATGCCCCGGTGCGCACGACCCCGGTGCGCACGGCCCCGCTGCGCACGACCCCGGTGCGCCGGCGACCGGAGCCGACCGCGGCGGCGGGGGAGCGGCATCCCTCGCTCGTCCCCTTCGCGGCGTACCTCGACGATCCCGCGGTCACCGACCTCTTCGTGAACGGGGCTGCCGGCCTCTTCGTCGACCGCGGCGACGGGGTGGTGCCCGCGCGCGAGTGGCGGGCCACGGAGCAAGAGGTGCGCGACCTCGCGGTCTCGCTGATCGGGTACGGCGGGCGCCACATCGACGACGCCGCACCGTGCGTGGACGTGCGGCTGGACGGCGGCATCCGGGTGCACGCAGTTCTGCCGCCCATCGCCCCCGAGGGCACCGCGATCTCGATCCGCGTGCCGCGCATGACCGAGCCGAGCCTTGACGACCTGGGGCGCGCGGGGATGTTCGACGACGCCGTGCGCCGCACGCTCGACGACGCCGTGGTCCGGCGGTCGAACATGCTGGTCACCGGCGCGGCAGGGGCGGGCAAGACGACGCTGCTCGCGGCGCTGCTCGGCGAAGCGCCCGACCACGAGCGCATCGTCACGATCGAGGATGTGGCCGAACTGCGCATCGCCCACCCGCACCACGTGCGGCTCGAGGCGCGCCAGCCGAATCTCGAGGGTGCGGGAGGCATCGGCCTCGCGCGGCTCGTGCGCGAGGCGCTGCGCATGCGGCCGGACCGGCTCGTGGTGGGTGAGTGCCGAGGCGACGATGTCCGCGAACTGCTGTCGGCGCTCAACACCGGCCATGACGGCGGGGCGGGCACCGTGCATGCGAACGGGCTGAACGACGTCCCGGCACGGCTGGAGGCACTCGGCGCCCTGGCCGGACTCGACGACCAGGCGCTGGCACGACAGGTTGCCAGTGCCATCGATCTGGTGCTGCACGTGGAGCGCGGCGCGGACGGCGTCCGTCGGATCGCCGCGATCGGGCGACCGGCCGTCGACGGCACCGGACGCCTCGCCATGGAGCCCCTCGACGGAGGCGGATCGTGACGCCCGTCGCGCCACGGCGCATCCGCCGCGCGCGTCGGCGGGCGTCGCACGAGCCCGGGGCGGAGGTCGTCGCCGCAACCGTGCTGCGACTGGCGGTGCTGCTGCAAGCGGGCGTCGCGCCGGCTCGCGCATGGACCCATCTGGCGCAGGCCGGCGACGGGGCTGCCAGGCGAGTCGTCGTGGCGCTCGAGCGCGACACCCCTCTCGCGGCGGCGATCGCGCAGATCGGCGGCGGCTCGTGGCGCGAGGTCGCCGTCGCCTACCAGGTCGCCACGATCGTCGGCGCCCCGCTCGCGGCCTGTCTGCGGAGCCTCTCCGGCGCGCTGAGCGACGCACAGGAGGCGGCGGACGACGTGCGCGTCGCGCTCGCCGAGCCGGCGGGAACGGCCCGGCTGATGGGCTGGCTTCCGTTGCTGGCGGTAGCGCTCGGAGCGGCGCTCGGGTTCGACACGCTCGGCACGCTCTTCGCGACGCCGGTCGGCATCGCCTGCCTGGCAGCCGGCGTCGCCCTCATCGTCGTGTCGCAGCGCTGGACCGCACGGCTCGTCCGCGCCGCCGGGGAGCCGAGCGGCGTCCCGGGCCTGGATGCCGAGCTCGTCGCGATCGCGCTGAGCGGCGGCGTCTCGATCGAGCGGGCGCGTGCCGTCGTGGCCGACGCGGCGGTGCTTCGTCGTCCGGCGGCTGCCTCCGTGGAGCCTGTTTCGCCCCCGGACGCGCTGGGTGACGACCTCGAGTCCGTGCTCGCGCTGTCGCACTCGGCGGGCGTCCCCGCGGTCGAGCTGCTGCGCGCCTCCGCAGCGCACGCGCGACACCGCGCCCGCATCGAGGGGCGCCTGCGTGCCGCGAAGCTGTCGTCCCAGCTGCTCGTGCCCCTCGGCGTGTGCACGCTCCCCGCCTTCCTGCTGCTCGGCGTCGCACCCATGCTGCTGAGCGTCATGTCGACCATGTCGCTGTCGCTCTGACCCTGACCGTGCCCATGACAACCTACAGAACGGAGAACCGATGTCCTCGCGACCGACTCACGCCCTTCCTCCCCTCACCCGTCGACGTGCCGAACGGCTGTTCCGGCCGCCGGTCGCGGATCGCGGACTCGCCGACGACACCGGCGCCGCGACCGCCGAGTACGCCATCGCGACCATGGCGGCCGTGGCCTTCGCCGGCCTGCTCGTCGTCATCATGCGCAGCGACGAGGTGCGCGGCATCCTCACGGATCTCGTGCGCCGGGCCCTCACCGTCGCATGAGGGCCACGCGAACCGGCGACGATCGCGGCTCGGTCGTCGCCGAGTTCGCGGTCGCGCTGCCCGCGGTCGCGATCGTGCTGGCGCTCGGCGTGGGCGCGCTCGCCGGCGCGTCCCGGCAGGTGCGCCTGCAGGATGCGGTGGCGGATGCCGCCCGCCTGAGTGCGCGCGGCGAACCGTCGTCGCGGGTGACCGGGGCCGTGGTCGCGGCGGTGGCGGAGGCATCCGTCGAGATCTCGTCCCGCGGCGACCTCGTCTGCGTCACCGCCACCGCGCCCACGATGCTGGGACTCCGCGTCAGCGCCTCCGGCTGCGCGCTGGCGGGCGGGCTGTGAGCCGTCGGGGCCGCGTCGGGCGACTCTCGGCCGGAGTCGGCTGATGGCCGGGTCGATGACGGCGGTCGGGATCATCGCAGGGGCGGCGATCCTCACCGGCGGGCTCGCTGCCGTGGGCACGGCGTCCGTCGTCGGCCAGCGCCTCGCGTCCGCAGCCGATGCCGGGGCGCTCGCCGCGGCGGACGCGGCATCCGGTGCGGTGGGCGGCATCCCGTGTGACCTTGCGGGCGAGGTCACAGGCACTTTCGGAGCGCGCGTCGACACGTGCGACCTCGAGGGCCTGGTGGCCACCGTGACCGTCGAGATGCGCTTCGGACCGGTCACCGCACGCGCCTCGGCGCGGGCAGGGCCCCCGCCGTGATCCGGCGCTCACAGCCCGCACACCGAGAAGTGGCGTGTATGGTTTGCGACGAAGAAAGGACGCCCCCGTTGGCAGAAGGCAAGAAGCTCGTCATCGTCGAGTCACCGACGAAGATGAAGTCGATCCAGGGGTACCTCGGCGATGGCTACGAGGTGCTCAGCTCGGTCGGCCACATCCGCGACCTCGCGGACAAGAGAGACATCCCGGCCGACAAGAAGCAGGCGTACGGGAAGTACTCGATCGACATCGACAACGGCTTCGACCCCTACTACGTCGAGAGCGAGCGCGGCAAGAAGACCGTCGCCGAGCTCAAGCGTGCGCTGAAGGGGGCGGACGAGCTCCTGCTCGCCACTGATGAGGACCGCGAGGGCGAAGCCATCGCGTGGCACCTGCTGCAGACGCTGAAGCCCAAGGTCCCGGTCAAGCGCATGGTGTTCCACGAGATCACCAAGGACGCGATCCAGGCCGCCGTCGGCAACACCCGCGAACTCGACCTCGCGCTCGTCGACGCGCAGGAGACCCGCCGCATCCTCGACCGTCTCTACGGGTGGGATGTCAGCCCCGTGCTCTGGTACAAGGTGCAGCAGGGCACCTCTGCCGGTCGCGTCCAGTCCGCCGCCACGCGCATGGTCGTCGAGCGCGAGCGCGAGCGCATGGCCTTCGTGTCGGCGTCGTACTGGGACATCGAGGCGCTCGCCGCGCCGAACCGCGCCCAGGGGCTCGACGAGTCGTTCTCGACGCGTCTGGCGCGGGTCGACGGCGCGGTGCTCGCGCGCGGCACGGACTTCGACGACCGCGGCCAGCTCAAGAAGGCCGTCGTGGTGCTCGATGAGGCGCAGGTGCGCGAACTCGCGGCCGCCATCGAGGCGGCGGCCGAGGCATCCGTCACCGCTGTCGAGTCCAAACCCGGAACGCGCAGCCCGAAGCCCCCGTTCACGACCTCGACGCTCCAGCAGGAGGCCGGGCGCAAGCTCTCGATGAGCGCCAAGCACGCCATGGGCGTCGCGCAGCGCCTGTACGAGAAGGGGTTCATCACTTATATGCGCACCGACTCGACAGCGCTGTCGACGCAGGCCGTGCAGGCCGCGCGCGAGCAGGCGGTCACGCTCTACGGCGCACAGTCGGTGCCCCTGAACCCCCGCACCTACCGCAACAACAGCAAGAACGCCCAGGAGGCCCACGAGGCGATCCGCCCGTCGGGTGAGACGTTCCGCACCCCGTCGACGGTCTCCGGCGAGCTCGACCGCGACGAGCTGCGCCTGTACGACCTCATCTGGAAGCGCACGATGGCCAGCCAGATGTCGGACGCCAAGTACGAGACGACCACCGTGACCCTCGAGGTCACCGCGGGCGGCCGCCGCGCCGAGTTCACCGCGTCGGGCACCGTGTACACCTTCAAGGGCTTCCTCGAGGCGTACGAAGAGGGGCGCGACGAGAAGCGCAGCGACGCCGACAAGTCCGACGACCAGGCGCTGCCGGCGATGGCCGTGGGCGACGTGCTGCGTCTGCGCGACGTCGAGCCCAAGGGCCACGCGACCAGCCCCAAGCCCCGCTTCACCGAGGCGAGCCTCGTCAAGGCGCTGGAAGAGAAGGGCATCGGGCGTCCGTCCACGTTCGCGAGCATCATCGACGTGATCCTCAACCGCGGCTATGTCACCAAGCGCGGTCAGGCCCTCATTCCGAGCTGGCTCGCCTTCAGCGTGGTGCGCCTGCTCGAGCAGCACTTCGCCGATCTCGTCGACTACGACTTCACGGCGGCACTCGAAGACGATCTCGACGCCATCGCGCGCGGCGAGCAGAAGCGTCAGGACTGGCTGCAGGAGTTCTACTTCGGCTCCACCGACCACGTCGGCCTGCGCAACATCGTCGACAACCTCGGCGAGATCGACGCCCGCGCGCTGAACTCGACGCCGATCGGCGACGTCGCGACGCTGCGGTTCGGCAAGTACGGCCCGTACCTCGAGGTTGCGGATGCCGCCGACCCGGCTGGTGAGCCGCGCCGCGTGAACATCCCCGAAGACCTCGCGCCCGACGAGCTCACGCCCGCCAAGGCGCAGGAACTCATCGACGCCCCCGTCGCGGGCGACCGCGTGCTGGGTGAGAACCCCGCCAACGGCAAGCTCGTGCTCGTGAAGGACGGCCGTTTCGGCCCGTACGTGCAGGAGGCCGACCCGCCCGCGGCCGAAGCGGTCGACGAGGCGACCGGCGAGGTCGTGGCGGTGGAGCCCGAGCCGGCGCCCAAGAAGCGGGGTGCCAAGAAAGAGGCGGCGCCCAAGCCCCGCACGGCATCGCTGTTCAAGTCGATGTCGGTGGACACCATCGAACTCGACACCGCGCTCAAGCTGCTCGACCTGCCGCGCACGGTCGGCATCGACCCCGAGACCGAGGCTCCGATCACGGCGCAGAACGGCCGCTACGGCCCGTACCTCAAGAAGGGCACCGACTCGCGCACGCTGCAGAGCGAGCAGCAGATCTTCGACATCACGCTCGAAGAGGCGCTCGCCGTGTACGCGCAGCCGAAATACGGCGCCCGCGGTGCGAGCTCGGCGCTCAAGGAGTTCGAGGCCGACCCCACGAGCGGCAAGCCCATCAAGCTGAAGGACGGCCGCTTCGGCCCGTACGTCACCGACGGCGAGACGAACGCGACGATCCCGCGCGGCGAGGACGCGATGGAGGTCACGTTCGAGCGGGCCGTGCAGCTGCTCGCCGACAAGCGCGCGAAGGGACCTGCCAAGCGTCCCGCCGCGCGCCGCACCACGACGACCCGCAAGCCCGCAGCCAAGAAGTGACTCGCTCTGTGGTCCCTGAGCCTGTCGAAGGGCCGGTCGCGGGGCTGTTCATCACCCTCGAGGGCGGCGACGGCGTCGGAAAGACGACGCAGGCGGCGCGCCTGGAGGAATGGCTGACGGATGCCGGGCGCACCGTCGTGCGTACGCGCGAGCCCGGCGGCACCGAGGTGGGCGTGCTCATCCGCGACATCGTGCTGCACCACCGCGGCGAGGTGTCGCCGCGGGCCGAGGCGCTGCTGTACGCCGCCGACCGCGCGCACCACGTCGAGACGCTCGTGCGCCCGTCGCTCGAGCGCGGCGAGGTCGTGATCCAGGATCGCTACCTCGACTCGTCGGTCGCCTACCAGGGCGCCGGCCGCGTGCTCGGACGCGACGAGGTGCGCGACCTGTCGCTGTGGGCGGCCGAGGGGCTGCTGCCCGACCTCACCGTGCTGCTCGACCTCGATCCGGCCGCCGCGCGGGCCCGCCTCGACGCCGACGACAAGCCCTTCGACCGCCTCGAGGCCGAGCAGGAGCACTTCCACGCGCGGGTGCGCGAGGAGTTCCTTGCCCTCGCCGCCGCAGAGCCCGAGCGCTTCCTGGTGCTGGACGCCTCGCGTCCCGCGGACGAGCTCGCCGCGGCGGTGCGCGACCGCGTCGCCGAACTGCTGGTCTGACGCCGGCGCTGCTCCCACGCCGGCCGGCGCCATCCCCGCGTGGCATGACGCCCGCGCCTTGCCCAGGGAAGCCTCTGGCATCCCTGGGCCTCTGGCATCCCTGGGCCCCCGGCATCCACTCCTCTCACTTCTCGAGATCAGGAGATCTGGCGGAGGCAGGACGTTGCGGGCGATATCGTCCTGCGTAGACCAGATCTCCTGATCTCGGAGACCGCGGCGGCGGTGTCGGCTGCCACGGTTAGGCTGAGCGGGATGGATGCCGCGACCTCACCCGTACCCGCCGCCTCGGCTGACGCGCCGTGGGGCGACGTGTGGGGGCAGGACGCGGCGGTCGCGGCGCTGCGGGAGGCGGCATCCGATCCGGCGGCCATGACGCACGCGTGGCTCATCACCGGCCCACCGGGTTCGGGGCGTTCGACGCTCGCGCACGCGTTCGCGGCGGCCCTGATCGCCGAGCCGGGCGACGAGCGGGCGATGCACCAGGTGCTGGCGGGCACGCACCCCGACCTGACCGCGCTGCGGACCGAGGGCGTCATCATCTCGATCAAGGACGCGCGGGCGCTGGTCGAGCGGTCGTACTTCGCGCCGTCGCTCGGCCGCTACCGCGTCATCGTGATGGAGGACGCCGACCGCATGGCCGAGCGCACCTCCAACGTGCTGCTGAAGGCACTCGAAGAGCCGCCCGAGCGCACCGTGTGGGTGCTGTGTGCGCCCAGCGACGCCGACCTGCTGCCCACCATCCGCTCGCGCGTGCGCACGCTCCGCCTGCGTGAACCCGACGTGGCGGACGTGGCCGAGCTCATCGTGCGTCGCAGCGACGTCGATCCGGCGATCGCCGAGCAGTCCGCGCGCCACGCACAGCGGCACATCGGCATGGCGCAGCGACTGGCGACGGATGCCGCGGCTCGCGCCCGCCGCGATGCCACGCTGCGCGGCGTGCTCGGAGTGAGGGGCGTCGGCGACGCCGTCGAGGTCGCGGGCGCGATCGTCGCCGCCGCGACGGATGACGCCAAGGCGCTGACCGCCGAGCGCGACGAGGCCGAGCGGGCGACGCTGCTGCGGACCCTCGGCATCGCCGAGGGCGCCGCGATCCCGCCGGCCGTGCGCTCGCAGCTGTCGGCGCTGGAGGACGAGCAGAAGCGCCGTGCCACCAGGAGCCTGCGCGACGGCATCGACCGCGTGCTGACAGATCTGGAGTCGATGTTCCGCGACGTGCTGATGCTGCAGTTCGGCCGCGGCGGCGACGCCGCCGGCGACGGGCTCATCAACCGTGAACTCGAACCCGAGCTCCGCGCCCTCGCCGCGGCGTGGACCCCCGACCGTACGCTTACCGTCGTGGACAGGATCGGCATCACCCGTGAGAACGTCGAACTGAACGCAGCCCCCGTGCTCGCCCTCGAGAGCATGCTCGTGACCGTCGCGAGCGGAAGGATCCCGTGAACCCGACCCACCCGCGTGCACTCCGCCGCCCTCGCCTGATCGCACGTGCCGCCGCGGTGCTCGCGGGGCTGGTCGCGGCATCCCTCGTCCTCAGTGGATGCCTCTACGCGATGATCCCCGAGAACACGCCGCGCCCGACCGCGAGCAGGGCGCCGGACTCCGAGGGTGTCGACGCGGACCTGCTGCCGTACTACGAGCAGACCATCGACTGGTCGACGTGCAACGGCACGTTCGACTGCGCGACGATCACTGCGCCACTGGACTGGTCGGATCCGTCGAAGGGCGACATCGACCTCGCGCTGATCCGGCACCGCGCCGAGGGCGGGGAACCCATCGGGTCGCTGCTCACCAACCCCGGCGGCCCGGGGGCGAGCGGCATCGGGCTCGTGCGCGACTCGGTCACCTACGCCGTCGGCGCACCCGTGCGCAACAAGTTCGACGTGATCGGCTTCGACCCCCGCGGGGTCGGCGCGTCGACCGCGGTGACGTGCTACGACGCCGCCGACATGGATGCCTACCTGTTCGACATCCCGACGAACAAGCGCGGCACGGATGCCTGGGCCGATGAGCTGCTCGCGAACCACAAGGCGTTCGGCGAGGCCTGCGACGCCAACAGCGACGGCATCCTCCCGTACATCACGACCGACAACTCGGCGCGCGACATGGACCTCATGCGTGCCGTGCTGGGCGACAAAGAGCTGTACTACCTCGGGTACTCGTACGGCACGTTCCTCGGGGCGACGTACGCGAAGCTCTTCCCCGACAAGGTCGGCCGTCTCGTGCTCGACGGTGCCATCGACCCGTCGATCCCTGGCCTGGACGTCGGCGTCTCGCAGGCGGTCGGCTTCGAGTCGGCTCTGCGTGCCTACATGGCGGACTGCCTCACCGACAAGGACTGCCCGTTCCGCGGCACCGTCGACGAGGCGATGGCCGACCTCGGCACGCTGCTGGCGAGCGTGGACCGCGACCCGATCGCCAACTCCGACGGCCGCGAGCTGGGCGCAGACTCGCTCATGACCGCGATCGTGGCGGCCCTGTACTCGCAGGACAGCTGGGGGTACCTGTCGCAGGCACTCGCCGATGTGCTCGGCGGCGACGCGAGCACGGCGTTCCAGCTCGTCGACTTCTACTACAACCGTCAAGACGGCGCGTACCTCGACAACCAGACCGAGGCGTTCCGCGCGTACAACTGCATGGACTACCCGGTGGATGCGACGGACCAGCAGCAGGCCGACGCCGACGCGCTGCTGGCCGCCGAGGCGCCGACCATCGCCCCGTACTGGGACGGACCCGACCCGTGCACGGTGTGGCCGTATCCGGCGACGGGCGTGCGCGAGCGCATCACCGCCGACGGTGCCGCACCGATCGTCGTGGTCGGCACCACGAACGACCCCGCCACCCCCTACCAGTGGGCGGTGTCGCTGGCCGATCAGCTGTCTTCGGGGGTGCTCGTGACCCGCGTGGGCGAGGGGCACACCGGCTACAACAAGGGCAACTCGTGCGTCGACGACGCGGTGAACACCTACCTCATCGACGGGACTCCGCCCGAGGACGGCCTGCGCTGCGAGTGATCGAACAGTGAAGGACGGGGTGGATGCCGCGACGGCATCCACCCCGTCCTTCTCCGGTATCAGCGGCGCAGCACGCGCCGGGCGAGTGTGTTGCCGAGGAACTGCACCGCCTGCACGATGACGATGATCACGAGGACGGCGGCCCACGTGACCCACGGGTTGAACTGCTTGAACCCGTAGACGATCGCGAACTCGCCCAGGCCGCCGGCGGCGACGGCGCCCGCGATGGCCGTCATGTCGACCAGCGCGACCACGATGAACGTGTAACCGAGGATCAGCGGGCCGAGCGCCTCGCGGGGCAGGAGCCGCAGCAGGATGCGCGACCGGCTCGCACCGGTGGCTCGCGCCGCCTCGATCACGCCCGGCCGCACCGTGAGCAGGTTCTGCTCGACGATGCGGCTGATCGCGAAGAGCGACGCGATCGTGATGGCGAAGATGCCGAACACCGGCCCGATGCCGGGGATGCCGAGACCGCGCGCCAGCGGCTGCACGGCCGCGAGCAGGATCACGAACGGGATCGGGCGGAAGAAGTTCACCACGACGTTGAGCGTGCCGAACAGGAACCGGTTCGGGAACAGGCTCCCGGGCCGCGTGGCGTACAGCGCAAGGCCGACGAACAGTCCCGCGATGCCACCGAACACGAGGCTGAGCGACACGACGTAGAGCGTCTCGACCGTCGCCTGCCACAGGTCGGGCAGCAGATCGATGAGCCTATCCACGGGCGTCCTCCTCGATGAGCGGCGCGAACGCCGAAACCGCGTCGAGCGCCCGCTGGACGGCATCCGCGTCTCCGGTCACCGCCAGCGTGAGATGACCGAACACGCGACCGCGGATGTCGTTGATGCCGCCGTGCACGAGCTCGAATCGCACGCCGTGCGCCGCGAGCGTCGCGAACACGTCGGCCTGCGTCGTCGCGCCGGCGCCGGCGAGGCCGCCGATCTGCCCGCCGTCGCCGATCTGGAGCGTGACGATGCGGCCGGGGTGACGCTCACGCAGAGTGCGCAGCTGCGTGCCCGTCGGTACGTCTTCGATGATGCTGGCGACGAACCGCTGCGTCGCTGCGTGCTGCGGCGACGAGAGCACGTCGAAGACGTCGCCGCTCTCGATGATGCGACCGTGCTCCATGACGACGACGCGGTCGGCGAGCGTGCGGATGACGTCCATCTCGTGCGTGATGACGAGGATCGTGACGCCGAGCTCGGCGTTGACGCGCTTCAGCAGCGCGAGCACCTCCTGCGTCGTGTCGGGGTCCAGCGCGCTGGTGGCCTCGTCGGCAAGCAGGATGCGCGGGCTCGTCGCGAGGGCGCGGGCGATGCCGACGCGCTGCTTCTGACCGCCCGAGAGCTGCTCGGGGTAGCTGCCGGCCTTGTCGGCGAGCCCGACGAAGCGCAGCAGCTCGTCGACGCGCGCGGCGATCTCGGCACGGGGGCGCCGGGCGACCTCGAGCGGGTAGGCGATGTTCTTGGCGACAGTCCGCGAGTCGAACAGGTTGAACTGCTGGAAGATCATGCCGATGTCGGCGCGCAGCGCGCGCAGCTCACGCTCGCGCAGGTGCGTGATGTCGCGTCCGTCGATCTCGACCGTGCCGGAGGTCGGCGTCTCGAGGGCGTTCACCAGGCGCAGCACAGTGCTCTTGCCGGCGCCGGAGTAGCCGATGATGCCGCACACGTCGCCGGCGTCGACGGTCAGCGAGACGTCATCGACCGCGACGACGGGAGAGCCGTCCTTGGACGACGGCGGAAAGGTCTTGGTCACGCCGGTGAGGCGGATGAAGGTCATTCGTGCTCCTCGGGGGAACGCGCGTGTGCGGCCCGCTCGCTCAGGACGCGATCGGGCCGCACACGACGGTGGTGCAGGTGTTACGAGCCCGCGCGGATGTCGTCCTCGACGTCGTTCAGCGACGCGACGAGGTCGTCGACGGGCGTCTTGACGAGCACGGCCGTGCCACCGGACGCCTCGATCACGCCGTCGAGCACCTTCTGGGTGTTCTGGTAGATGTCGACGAGCTTCAGGTAGGTCGGGTTGTCGGCGTCCTCGGCCTTGGCCGCGAAGATGTTGATGTACGGGATGGCCGCCGGGTCGGACGGGTCGTCCTGCGCGATCGCGTCGTCGGCCGTGAGCCCGGCATCCTCGAGGAAGTCGTTGTTCACGATGGCCGCCGCGACATCGGGCAGCGAGGTCGCGGTGAACGAGGCATCCAGTGCCTCGACCTTCACCTTGGAGTCGGGAAGCACGTCGGCCACGGTCGAGAAGGGCGAACCGCCGTCCTCGAGCTCGATGAGGCCGGCCGACTGCAGCACGAGCAGTCCGCGTGCCTGGTTGGACTCGTCGTTGGGCACCGCGACGGTGGCGCCGGCGGGGATGTCCTTGACCGAGTCGTACTGCGACGAGTACAGGCCGAGCGGGTAGATGGCCGTGGAGCCGATGGGCTGCAGATCGTCGTCGCTGTTGACGTTGTAGGTCGCGAGATAGATCACGTGCTGGAACTGGTTGAGATCCAGTTCACCGGCCGACAGTGCGGGGTTCGGCTGCGTGTACTCGGTGAAGTTGACCAGCTCGACGTCGATGCCCTCGTCGGCGGCGGCCTCGGTGAAGGTCTCCCAGTACGGGTCGCCGGAGTTGACGACGCCGATGCGGACGGTCTTCTGCTCGTCGGCGCTGCCCGACGTGGCGTCGGCGCCGGTCCCGGCACAGCCGGCGAGGAGGAGGGCGACAGGCAGGGCGAGGGCTGCGGCGGTGATGAGCTTCTTGGGCGTGGACATGTGCGTGCTCCTGTGGATCGAGGCCCGTCGGGGCTTGTGACCGCGTGCACGATCCACCGGACCGCGCACGCTTCGTCGCGGGCCGATTCGACCGTACGAGCCTCGGCGCTGATCCTCGAACCGGTCCGTAACACGTCGACACCGTGGCTCGCCGGCTGCGGCGCGGCGCGCGGGATGCCGCCACCCGGCGTGGTTCGCGAGCACTCTGCAAACCCTGTAAGATCGATGCTTGTGCAACGCGCAAGCGGAGCGCGCCACCTTAGCTCAGTGGTAGAGCATCCCACTCGTAATGGGAAGGCCGTCAGTTCAATCCTGACAGGTGGCTCCGATGTGAAGACGGCCGCAGATCTGCGGCCGTTTTCCGTATCTCGGAGATGGAGGCGCGGTGTCCGACGCGATCGACGCCATCGCTGAGATCTTCACGTGGATCGGGTTCGGGCTCGGCGCCGTGCTGGCCGTCGTCGCGCTCATCATGCGCCTGGCCGACGGCACCTGGGTGCGCACGCAGGGCGTCGTCGACGACGGACCGCACGGGCGTCTCGTGCGCTGGTTCGACGACCACGCCGGCGGCGTCGGCGCGGCATATCTCACGCACGACCAGGAGCGGCGCATCGGCGCGGCCCAGACCGTCGACGTCTACGTGCGCCCCGGGCGGCACGACCGGATGCGGCTCACCCCGGGTTCGCCGGCGGTGCGAGCGGTGTGGCTGCTCGCCGCCGGGCTGCTGGCGCTCGGTGTGCTCGCGCTCGCTCTCTCGCTCGTGCTGCTGTTCGTGCGCGGCT